>Ga0210403_10000613_pt1 | contig 36773 bp, 37 predicted proteins | sample IncBWC19MmetaG_FD_150863 | JGI IMG/M metagenome (GOLD analysis project Ga0210403, IMG submission 150863) | Forest soil microbial communities from Barre Woods Harvard Forest LTER site, Petersham, Massachusetts, United States - Inc-BW-C-19-M | ecosystem: Environmental > Terrestrial > Soil >...
CGGGCACGCCATTCGGCCGCACGCCTGTGGTCAACAACCGCTTGATGTCGTCCTCGCTCCACACGCCAATGCCGGTCTCGCGGTCGGGCGTGATATTGGAACCGCGCACGGTGTAGGCGGGCGTCTGCCAGACGATCGACCCGCCGGAAAACCGCCGCTCCATGTTGAGACCGTCCGGCCCGCGAGGCGTGTGGCAGCCATCGCAGACCATCACCGCATTGACCAGGTAGCTGCCGCGTTCGAGCGGCGTCTGGGCCCGAGCACTCGAGAAGACGGCGCACAACGCGGTGAGTGCGACCAACAAATCCCCGCACATCGTCGCCCCCCGCCTCGCGGATCGAGAGGGTGATTTAAGGCGTTGCTGATCTCGCCCCGCGTCAATCCGATATGCTCGCATTCGCTGTGGGTTCGGCGGTTTCAAATTGACTCCTCGCCGCTCGCGTTTGCGCCACTCTCGAAGCGTATCCTGACATCTCTTGAACACGCGCGAGACCCGGCGCCCAAAGGCAATGGCCTGGCCTAGTACGGTCACAGGGTTGGCTGTGCTCATTACGATGTCTTCCGAGGCGAGTTTACACGCAGAGACAGTACCGAGGCTTGGCGTGCGCGCTTCACTTCTGGCTTACAATTTCGTCACCGACCGCTTATCTTTTAGCACTCGTGGCGTCGCACGTAGTTCAGGGAATCACAGCTTGCGTTATCTCTTCGATGAGTTCGTATTGGACGTTGAACGGCGCGAGCTGCACCGCGGGGTGGACTTGGTTTCTACCACGCCACAGGTGTTTGACCTGCTCGACTACCTGATTTGCAACCGGGACCGCGTCGTCAGCAAGGAGGAGCTTATCAGGGCCATTTGGAACGGCCGTGTCGTGTCCGATTCCGCACTGACGACTCGCCTGAACTTAACTCGAAACGCGATCGGTGATTCCGGCGAGGAGCAGCGCCGTATCAAAACACTGCCGCGTAAGGGTTTCCGCTTCATCGGACCGGTACAGGAGGCGCAGGGGAACACGGACCCGGTAATTGCCGGTCATCCGATAGAATCGCCTCAGCCAGCTCTCACGCTGCCCGACAAACCTTCAATTGCGGTTCTCCCTTTCCTCAACCTGAGCTCCGATCCGGAGCAAGAATATTTCGCCGACGGAATGGTCGATGACATCATCACGGCGCTCTCTCACTTCAAGGCGCTGTTCGTCATCGCCCGGAACTCCAGCTTCACCTACAAGGGGCGCGCGGTCGACGTGAAGCAGGTTGGGCGCGAGCTTGGAGTACGCTATGTGCTGGAAGGATGCGTTCGCAAAGCAGCAAACCGCGTACGGATCACGGGACAGCTCGTCGATACTGCCACCGGGGCGCATCTTTGGGCGAACCGAATTGATGGTGAGCTGGACGACATATTTGGTCTGCAGGATCAAGTGGCGGAGAGCGTCGTCGGCGCGATCGCGCCGACCATCGAAAAAGCCGAGATCGAGCGCGCCAAACGTAAGCCCACCGAGAGCCTGGATGCTTATGCCGTCTATTTGCGCGGTATGGCCAAGGTGTATCAGTTTGCCAGCCAGCGAGCGAACGAAGAAGCGCTGCGCCTGTTCTATCGTGCAATCGAGCTCGGTCCGGATTTTGCATCTGCCTACGGCCGTGCCGCCTCTTGCTACGCCCGTCTCAAAGCCGATGGCTGGATTGCAGTCACTCCGAAAGAGACCACCGAGGTGATGCGGCTCACTCAGAAAGCGATGGAGTTGGGGAGGGATGATGCGGTCGCGCAAGCCGCAAGCGGGTGGGCTTTGGCGTTCGTTGTTCGCGATCTCGGCGCAGCCGCCGCCTTGATGGATCGGGCGCTTGTGCTCAATTCCAATTTGGCGGAGGCTTGGCGTTTCAGCGGATGGGTGAAAATTTGGCTCGGGGAGCCCGAAGCGGCGATCGAGCGTTTCGCACGAGCCATGCGCCTGGACCCCCTTGACCCACGGGTGGGCGGGATGCGAAGCGGCGCCGCGCATGCACATTTCTTCGCCGGCCATTACGACGAAGCGGTAGGCTGGGCCGCATTGGCATTGCAGGACCATCCAAACTTTCAACCCGCGTTACGGATCGCCGCTGCAAGCAATGCAATGGCCGGGCGCGTGGAGCAGGCGCAGCGTGCAGTGGCATCGTTGCGGCAGCTAAATCCCACACTTTGTGTTTCCAATTTGAAAGACGGAGTGGGGCCTTATCAAAAGACCGAGAACATTTCGCGATACGAGGAAGGATTGCGCCGAGCTGGGCTGCCGGAATGACAATCGGTACCCGATATTCAACTGTTGCGACGGCCCAGGTGCAGGGCGCCGCTCGGCCGTGACTCGGTACCGAATGTCGTCCAGGATTTGCGTCGCTAACTTATTGACGCTGAGTTACAGCTTCGACTACCGTTTCGTCTCCTCCACCATCTATCTGCTTTCAGGAGTGATTGCCGTGCGTGCGCTGTCTCCTTCAACGATTCGACCTCCCTTGGCACGATATAGCCACGGGATCGCCGTGCCGGCGGGCCACCGGCTGGTGATCACAGCTGGGCAGCTCGGCATTGGTCTGGACGAACAAATTCCTGCGGACAGCGAAGGGCAAGCCAATATCTGCCTTGCAAACATTGCGGCGATTCTGGCCGAAGACGGGATGACGATGGCGAATATCATCCGCCTCAGCGTCTACGTGACAGCCCGTGAGCACATGGAGGGCTACAGGCGGTCACGCGACCGGCATTTTCCGGGGACGCCGCCAACGACCACGCTGATAATGGTGGCCGGCCTGGTGCGACCGGAATTCCTGATTGAGATCGAAGCCATTGCGGCCGCCGCCGCCCCCTGACGCCGATTGGGTTGGCGACCAGGACGGCGGATCGCCATCCGCCCTACGGACCTGCTTGATCCGTGGTACAATCAAATAGCGCTCAAAATATCCTTGCAACTGTTGCGACGGCCCAAGTACTCGGCGCCAGGTGCGGGGCGCCGGTCGCACGGACCGCGTGCAGCGACAAGGGAGTAGCCGATGATCGATTCGAGCCGACGCACCGTTCTTGCAAACGGTGCTGCCGCCGCGGCGGCAAGCGCAGTGCCGCAGGCGTTCGCCCAGGCACAGCCGGCGGGGGCGGTTCCGGGATTGCCGGCCCGCGCCAAGGTCGGCTTCTACGAGAAGGGCAATGTCCGCATCCGCTATGCCGAGATCGGCTCAGGCTTCCCGCTGCTGGCGACGCCCGGCGGCGGCTTGAACTCTTGTATCGCCGTGTGGGCGCGTGCGGTGATCAACATTCCGGAGGAGTTCAAGAACGACTTCCGCGTGATCACCATGGACCAGCGCAACGCCACGGGCGGCGAGTCCACCGGCCCGGTGCCATCAGACGATCCCTGGGGCGCGTTCGCCGACGACCAGTTGGGCGTGATGGACCATCTCGGCATCAACAAGTTCTTCTTCTTCGGCAACTGCATCGGCGGCCCGTTCGCGATGAAGTTGATGGAGCGGGCGCCGCAGCGCGTCACTGCTGCGATATTGAGCCAGCCGGTCGGGCACAGCCCGGCGAATCCGGATTACATGTACGACGCCGGCAAGACCGGCTGGGCCAAGGAGCTGCGCGAGCGTCGGCCCGATGTCTCGATGGAGACCATCGAGAAATATCTGCACGACCTTTACCGCGTGCGGCCCGATTTCGTGTACAGCGTATCGCGCGATTTCGCGAAATCGTGCCAGACTTCGATGCTGGTACTGCCTGATGACGTCGCCGCGCATCCGCTGGTGGCTTCGATCGATGTCGCCTCGCTCTGCCCGAATGCCGAGATCACGGTGTTCCCCTGGAAGGAGCCGCCGGAGCTGAAGGCGCGCACCATCAACCGGGCGCGCACCTTCCTGAAGCGGCATCAGACGGCGTAGCGAACTCGGAATCACCAAGCGCAGCGCCTCCAGGTGCCACGCCAGCTGCTCAGCCTGTGCATTTGAAAGTTGGGCGAGGGATGTGTGACCTGCGTCAAAGAGCCTGTTGAACGGATTTCAGTATTGCAACGGGATTGTTTCATGGACCTGATGAATTCCTGTGAAGAATCATTTCTCATTGCTGGATCCGCTGCGCTTCGGGGCTGCTCTCAGCGTCGCTGTCTTTCACCTGATGTTCTGGTCCTGGGCCTGGCCTTCGATCGGCGTTCCCCCAGGTTTTGAGCATTACGTCGCCGCCGATGTTCAATTTCCGTCCGCCGCGCCTTTCACGTGGTTCGGCTGGGTGGGAGTTGAAATATTCTTTGTCATTTCCGGTTTCGTCATAGCGAATTCCGCGAGCAAGTCTTCGGCGACCGAGTTTCTCTTTGGTCGCGCACTCAGACTTTATCCCGCGGTCTGGGTTTGCTCTACCGCGACCTTCATTGTTCTGCTTCTCTTTGCGAGCGGGTCAGCATCCGAATTTGTTCTCCCCTACATCAGGGCAATGCTGCTCATTCCCAAGGGAATCACAGGTGAATGGATCGACTGCGTCTACTGGACGCTGGCGGCAGAAATGGCCTTTTATGGGCTGGTGTTTTGTGCGCTGCTCACGAAGAAAATGACTCTGCGACACCTGGCCTGGGGTCTCACCATCTATAGCGGAGTGTTCAACGCCTTTGCCTTGCTGGTGGTATCGAGAGTGATACCATCCGACATACTCTATCTTGTTGTTCTGATGTTTCGGGTACCGTGCGCAGCATGGTTGTTGAATCATGGCTGTTTTTTTGCGCTGGGGATTTGGCTGTTTATTTCTGCGAATAGAAAATTGACGGGCCTCGAACAGTTCGCTGTGGCCGTCACCATTCTTTCCGGGTGTGCAGAAATATACTATTTTTCCTCTTTCCTTTTGACGCATATACCCGCCATCTCGGGTCAATCACCTTTTGTGCCGATCGTCGTTTGGGCTGCGGCGGTGTTCCTCATTGCCGTTGCCGCGAACAGGAGCAGGCGCTCTACCGGCACCGCTTCTCCTGACGCGGCGGGCTGTTTGAGAACACGTTATTTGAGAACAATTGGGCTGATAACCTATCCGCTCTATCTCACTCACAACGTCATTGGCTCAGCGATTATTCGTGTCCTGATCGATGCTGGCCTGGATGCCTCCTTGGCTGTAGAGGCAGGTCTGGGCATACTTGTCCTGGTCTGCTGGCTCATTTGCGCGAAGATAGAGCCCGCCATCAGACGTTCGTTAACGCAAATCTTTTCATACTTCGGACGGCTTCCGAAAACAGAGCCACTATCGAGCCTTCGAAGTCCGCCTCCTGGGCTGCGCCTTCCGCTGCCCATCCGAGCAAAGGTGAACTTCACGGGGCGGTAGCGCAGTTCGCAGGGTGGGAGCGACACCGGTCGTACAGCCTACGCCGTCACTTCTTCACCAGCGAACATTCCGGATTGGGCGGACCGAAAGCCTGTTCGCCCGGGATCGTCGTGAGAATCCTGTAATAGTCCCAGGGATATTTGCTTTGCTCCGGCGATTTGACCTGCACCAGCATGAGGTCATGCACCATCAGATTGTCCTCGCGCAGTTTGCCGTTGCGGGCAAAGAAATCCTCGATCGGCTTTTCGCGCATCTTCGCCGCGACCTTCAGCGGATCGTCGGTGCCGCTATCCTTGATGGCCTGGAGATAATGCGTCACCGAGGAATAGACTCCGGCCTGCCACATCGTCGGCATCCGGTTCATCTTGGCAAAATAGCGCTTCGACCATTCGCGGGTCTTGTCGTCCATGTCCCAGTAGAACGACGTCGTCAGCAACAGGCCCTGCGAGGCCTGCAGCCCGAGCCCGTGAATGTCGGTGATCAGCACCAGCAAGCCCGCCATCTGCTGGCCGCCCTTGAAGATGCCGAACTCACCGGCGGTCTTGATCTCGTTGGTGTTGTTGGGCGGACCCGCGGCGATGCCGATGATCTTGGCCTTGGAGGCCTGCGCCTGCAGGATGAAGGACGACAGGTCCGGCGTGGCAAAGGGCGGCTTCACCGAGCCCAGCACCTTGCCGCCATTGGCGATGATCACGGCCGAGGCGTCGCGTTCCAGCGAATGGCCGAACGCATAGTCGTCGGTGATGAAAAACCATGTGTCTCCGCCACGCTTGACGACTTCCTTCGCGGTGCCGACCGCGAGCGCATGGGTGTCGAACACCCACTGGATCGCATAGGGCGAGCAGAATTTGCCATGGAAGTCGGCCGAACCGGTCGAATGCGTGATGAACAGCTTCTTTTTATCGTTGGCGACGTTCTGCACGGCAAGGCCGACCGCCGAGACCGGCACGTCGACGATCAGATCGACCTGCTCGGTGTCATACCAGCGCCGCGCCAGGCCAGCGCCGATGTCGGCCTTCAACTGATGGTCGCCGACGATCACGCTGATCGGCTTGCCCAGCACCTTGCCGCCGAAATCCTCGACCGCCATCTGCGCCGCCGTCACCGAGCCCTGGCCGGTCGGCGTCGAGGCCGGGCCGTTCATGTCGGTGAGCACGCCGATCTTGACCACGTCGTCCGAGACCTGTGCGAGCGAGGGCTGCGACAGCGCCATCGCGGCGAACGCTGCAAGCACGGATAGTTTTCTGGCGTACATTCGATTCCCTCCCCTTGGCTCCGGCGCTTCCGCCGTGGTTGCTTTAAGTGTCAAGCATTCGGCAGGCCGCGTCAACGCGGCCAAAAGGCTATTATCGGCGCGTCCGACTATGGATTTCGGACGCGATTTCGGACATACGCCCGTCATGAGTACCACCCAGCGCCTGCCGGCTTCGTTGACGCCACTTGACGTGGCGCTGGCCGCGTTGCTGCGCGATATCGGGACGCTTGCGCCGCGCTGGGATGCCCGACCGGATGCGCCACCATCTGCCTTGGCCGAGGTGCCCGAGCTCAAAGCCTGGCCGTCGCATGATGTCGCCGCTGTGGACGGGTGGGCGTCGCGTGCATCGGATCTGGTCGGCGCCTCCAGCTTCACGCCGCTGCCGTTAAGTCGATCGCCTGTTTGGGTGGAGGCGGGTGATGGGATTCCCGATGGCTGCGACTGCGTGCTTGACGAGGATTCGATCGATCTGATGGGACCGATCGCACAAGCGCTGTCAGAGGCGATCCCGGGGCAGGGCGTGCGTCGAAAGAGTGGCGCGATCGCTGACGCAAGCCGGATCGCCGGCGCGTGGCGGCCGGGCGATCTCCGCCATGCCGGGTTGCGGCTGCGCGTCGTGAATGTTCCCGGCGGCACCGTCACGGCGAAGCTGATCGCGAGCGGTTTGCGAGAGGCCGGCATCGAGATCATGCTCGCAGAGGCCGCGACACGGGACACGGCCTCCGTCGCCGGACCGCTCGATGGCGGCGATTGCGATCTGCTCATCACCATTGGCGGCAGTGGCGTCGGCCGAACGGATGCGACGGTGATCGCGTTGGCTGAGCGCGGCGAAGTCATCGCGCATGGGCTTGCCTTGCAGCCGGGACGCACGGCCGCGGTTGGACGGATCGGCCGCACACCGGTCATCGCGCTGCCCGGTGCGCCCGATCAGGCGCTCGCGGTGTGGTGGGCGCTCGTCCTTCCGGTACTCGACCGGTTGAGTGGGCGGCAAACGCGGCCAGCCGTCACGCGGCCGCTGGCGCGCAAGATCGCTTCCAGCGTCGGCATAGCGGAGGTCGTCCTGCTCGAACGACAAGGTGATGGCTGGATGCCGCTTTCAGTCGGCGATCTTCCGTTTGCCATGATTGCGCGTGCGGACGCCTGGCTGCTGGTTCCTGGCGGCAGCGAAGGACATGCTGCGGGAACACCCGTCAATGCCTATATGCTGCGGGAATGAGTACCAAGATGACGCAAAACCCCGCCCAAAAGCCCGACAGCATCGATCAGGACCAGTTCCTGACCATCCTGTCGCGCGAGGAGGCGCTGGCGCGCTTCGAGGCCGCATTGTTTCCGCGCGACGTGCCAAGTGAGCAACGCAAGCTCGCCGATGCGCTCGGCTGCGCACTCGGCGAAGACGTGGTGGCGCCGATCGACGTGCCGCCATTCGACCGTTCCAATGTCGATGGTTTTGCGGTGCGCTCGTCCGATCTGGCTTCGGCGAGCGAAGCAGCGCCGGTGCGCCTGATGCTGAACGACGAGGTGATCGCCTGTGGCGTGGCGCCGGCACGGCCGGTGCTGTCGGGCACGGCGACTTCGATTGCGACCGGTGGGCCGCTGCCGCGCGGCGCCGACGCCATCGTCATGGTCGAGTACAGCCAGCCCGCAGGCTTGCGCGCCGTCGAGATCCGCCGCGCCGCCTCGCCCGGACAATTCGTCGCCTACGCCGGCTCCGACATCGCGCGCGGCGAGGCGCTGCTGCGCACCGGCACGATCATCGGCTCGCGCGAGATCGGCATGCTGGCCGCCTGCGGTATCGCCGAAGTGCGGGTGGCGCGTAAGCCGCGCGTCGCCGTGATCTCGACCGGCGATGAGCTGGTGCAGCCAGGCGAAGCGCTGCGATCGGCCGCGATCTACGACACCAATGGCGCGATCGTCACGGCCGCGATCAACGAGAATGGCGGCGAGGCGCGTTTCGTTGGCGCCATCCCCGACGACGAAGCCGCGCTCGAGGCCGCCATGCGTCAGGCGCTCGCGGAAAGTGACATGCTGGTGCTGTCCGGCGGTACCTCGAAAGGCGCCGGTGACGTCTCTCACCGCATCATCGCCCGGCTCGGCAAACCCGGCATCGTTGCGCATGGTGTGGCGCTGAAGCCGGGCAAGCCGCTGTGCCTTACGGTCTGCGACGGCAAGCCCGTCATCATCCTGCCGGGCTTTCCGACCTCGGCGATGTTCACCTTCCATGACATGATCGTGCCGGTGCTGCGGCGGATGGCAGGGCTTCCGCCGCGTTCCGATGCGAAGGTTTTGGCGAAAGTGCCGGTGCGCATCGCCTCCGAGCTCGGCCGCACCGAATTCGTGATGGTATCGCTGGTCGAAGGCGCCGATGGCCTGATCGCCTATCCCACCGGCAAGGGCTCGGGCGCGATCACGTCGTTCGCGCAGGCCGACGGCTTTCTCAAGATCGACGCGCTTGCCGAGCAGATGCCGGCGGGTGCGGAATCCGAGATCACGCTGTTCACACCGCATGTGCGAGTGCCCGATCTCGTCATCGTCGGCAGCCATTGCACCGGGCTCGATCTCGTCACCTCGCCGCTAGCGCGCGCCGGGCTCACCGTGCGCTCGATTGCGGTCGGCAGCCTCGGCGGCCTGGCGGCGGCCAAGCGCGGCGAATGCGATCTCGCCCCGATCCATCTGTTCGATGACAAGACCGAAACCTACAACACGCCGTTCCTCGCCGACGGTCTCGAATTGGTGCCGGGCTGGCGGCGCATGCAGGGCATCGTGTTTCGTAACGGCGACGCACGCTTCGAAGGCCGCAGCGCGCAGGAGGCCGTACGATCAGCGCTCGCCGATCCCGCCTGCATCATGGTCAACCGCAACCAGGGCGCCGGCACGCGCATCCTGATCGACCGGCTGCTCGGCGAGGCGCGGCCTGACGGCTACTGGAATCAGCCGCGCTCGCACAACGCGGTCGCCGCCGCCGTGGCGCAGCATCGCGCCGACTGGGGCATGACCATCGCGCCGGTCGCCCATGCGTCCGGCCTCGGTTTCATTCCGCTCGCCGAGGAGCATTATGATTTCGCGCTGGTCAAGGCGCGCAAGCAACGAAGCGCGGTGCAGGCCTTTCTCGATGCGCTGGCGTCGGAAGAGGCACGCAACGCGCTGACAAAGGCTGGATTCAGGCCGGCATAACCGGCCGCGCCAAAGTTGGGGTGGGGAAGCAATGGCAAAGCCTCTCAAGGTCGCGATCATCGGTGCCGGCATGGGCGGGTTAGCGACCGCGGCGGCGCTGCGGCGGGTCGGCATCAATGTCACGGTTTACGAGCAGGCGAGCCAGTTCGTGCGGCTAGGGGCCGGCATCCAGGTCGGCTGCAACGCCATGAAGGTGCTACGCGGGCTCGGGCTGGAGCAAAAGATGCGCAGCCAGTCCTTCTATCCGCGCTCCTGGAACAACCGCGACTGGCGCACCGGCGAGGTCAAGTTCGACATGATCTTCGGCGAGAGCGCGGAGGAGAAGTTCGGCGCGCCCTATCTGCTCGCCCATCGCGGCGATCTGCATGCGGCGCTCGCGAGCACCGTGCCCGACGAATGTCTCCGGCTCAGCCACAAGCTGGTCGGGCTGGATGAGACCGGCGACGGCATGCGCCTGAGCTTTGCCAATGGTGCCACCGCGGTGGCCGATGCCGTAATCGGCGCCGACGGCGTGCATTCGATCGTGCGGGATATCCTGTTCGGAGAATCGCCGGTTTATTTCACGGGGCGCATCGCCTACCGCACGACCTATCCGGCCGCACTTCTCAACGGCGAGAAGATCGACGACTGCACCAAATGGTGGGGCGAGGACCGGCATATCGTCATCTATTATGTGAAGCCGGACCGGAGCGAAATCTATCTCGTCACCAGCCAGCCCGATCCCGAGTTTCGGATCGAATCCTGGTCGGCCAAGGGTGATGTGAAGGAATTGCGTGCTTGCTTCGAAGGCTTCGATCGCCAGGTCGAGCACGTGCTCGCGGCCTGCCCTGACGTGCACAAATGGGCGATCATGGATCGCGACTCGTTGCCGCGCTGGGCGGAAGGCAACGTCACGCTGCTCGGCGACGCCTGCCATCCGATGACGCCTTACATGGCGCAGGGCGCGGCGATGGCGATCGAGGATGCCGCGGTGCTGTCGCGTTGCCTCGACGGCGTCGGGCGCGAGGGCGCGGCCGACGCGTTTCGCCGCTTCGAGGCGACGCGAAAGGAACGCACCAGCTGCGTGCAGGACACCTCGCGCAAGAACATCTGGCTCAAGCAGAAGACCGACGGCGATTGGGTCTATGGCTATGACGCCTGGAACGTCCCACTCGCGGCTTGATGCGTTATTTCGTGCGCGTCAGACCCTCATGGTGAGGAGGCGCGAATGCGCCGTCTCGAACCATGAGGCCCGGCCAGTGGCCTCATCCTTCGAGACGCCGCTTACGCGGCTCCTCAGGATGAGGGGAGAGAGCCGCCTGTGACGCAGTAGTATCAGGCCGCGAAGCGGACCTCGCCGGCGTTTGCGGTATCGTAGCCGGCGAGGTCGAGCGCGCGCCGCCTCAGGCGGTCCTCGCGCAGGAAGCCGATCAGCGCCTGCATGTTGGGGCGGAAATAGCTGCGTTGGCGCATCAGGAGATCAAAATTCTCCCAGAGCAGCGGCACGAAATCGAGCCCGGCCGATTTTGCTGCGGCCCGGGTCGCAATCCCGCAATCGGCGTGCCCGGCGCGGATGATCGCAGCCAGGTCGGGGCCGGTGAGGCAGGGCGGCTCGCGCCGCCGCAGATTCTTGATGCCGGCGCCGAGCCGCGCCAGCAGCGCTTCGAGCAGCAATTGCGCGCCAGCACCGGGCTGCCGCATCGCCATCAGCGCGCCGGAAGCCAGTGCATCGGACAGGCCCTTCAGGTTTTTCGGATTGCCTGGCGCGAGCAGCAGTCCCTGTTCGCGCCGCGCCACGCCGACGAGGACGGCATCATGAAGGCTGGGGATCGCGCGCAGCGCCGCGACATTGGCGTCCTCGGCGGCGCCGGCCGACACATCGGCCCCGTGAAAGTGGATCGCGGTCGCGATCACCTCGCCGCGCTGCAGTCGTTCGACGCCGCGCGTCGTGCCTTCGCCAAGTGAGGCGAGGCCGGAGCCGGATTCGCGCAGGCCCCATTCCAGCAGATCGTCCTGGCTGCCGCCGACGATCGGCGGCGGCTCAGGTGCGATCATGCCGGGCGGGCGCGCCAGACCGGACAGCACCCAGAGATCCAGTTCATGACGGGGAAACAGCCACTTGCCGGTCACCTTGCTGCAGGGGATCGCCCCCTCGGTGACCAGCTCGTAAAGCTTGCGCTCGCCCAGCCGAAGGTAATCGGCGGCCTCGCTGGTAGTCAGAAATTCCATCCTGTACTTATATGCATATTCCTGTACCTGTTCAACTAATTGAAGGCATACGGAATATTTGCCGCTATCGCAGAGGAAGTGGCGGTCGGCAGCTACCGCTAATTGAAGGCCATGCCACCGTTGAGGGCGATGGTCTGGCCGGTCATGTAGTCGTTGCCCAGTACCATCAGCACCGCCTGCGCCACCTCCTCGGAATGGCCGAGGCGGCCGAGCGGGATGCGCGCGGCAAGATCGGAGCGCCCGCGCATCATGTCGGTGTCGATCAGCGATGGCGCCACCGAATTGACGGTGATGCCTTCCTTCACCAGCCGCGCGGCATAGCCTCGCGTCAGACCTTCCATGCCGGCCTTCGAGGCATTGTAGTGCGGCCCGATTGCACCGGCGCCGCGTGCCGCGCCCGAGGTGATGTTGACGATGCGGCCCCATTTCCTGGCGCGCATCGAAGGCAGCACGGCCTGGGTGCAGAGAAACGCCGACTTCAGATTCACCGTGATGGTCTTGTCGAAATCCTCTTCGGTGAGATCGTCGACGCCGCGTACGATCGCGAGCCCCGCATTGTTGACGAGGATGTCTACGGCGCCGAGCGCCGAGCTCACGCGATCGATCATCTTTGTGACGGAAGCGGCCTGCGACACATCTGCGGCGACAGCAACCGCCCGGCCACCTGCCTTGTTGAGATCGGCGACCAGCGCGTCGGCGGCGTCCGCGCGTTCGCGATAGTTTACCGCGACCGCCGCGCCGGCCTCGCTGAGTGCGACCGCAATCGCCGCACCGATGCCGCGCGAGGCGCCGGTGACCAGCGCGACCTTGCCTTTGAGATTCGGGCTGATGATCATTGAATGTTCCTTTACTTAGCCGCCATCGAGCGCGGCGAGCCGGTCGGCTTCCGCGATGTCTTCGACGGTGTTGGCATTGAAGAAGGGATCGACCGGTGTCGTCGGCCAGGTCACGGTGGCAAGCGGATAGCGCGCGGTCCAGCGGTCGATCTTGCGGATGTCTTCCTTGACCAGCGCATGGCGGAGCTCGTCGCGCAGGCGCACGTTCCACAGGCCGATCACCGGATGCGTCTGTCCATCGGAAGCTGCGACCGCGAGCTCGGCGTTTTCTGCGGCGCGCGCTTCGTCGAGCCGCTTGACCAGATCGCGCGGCAGGAACGGGCAATCGGCGGCGGCGCTCAGCACCCGCTTCACTTCCGGCCGGTTCGCGGCCATCCAGTCAAGCGCTGCGAGAATCCCGGCCAGCGGCCCGGGAAAATCCGCCACCGTGTCGGCGATGACGGGCAGCCCGAAGGCGGCAAAGCGCGCGGGATCGCCGTTGGCATTGAGGATCAGCCCGTCACATTGCGGCTTCAGCCGCGCGATCACGCGCGCCAGAATGGTCTTGCCGGCGATGCTGCGCATCGGCTTGTCGCCGCCACCCATCCGGCGCGCCAGCCCGCCGGCGAGCAGGACGCCGGGAATCTCCAGCGCGCCTCTTGGCGTCGCCGGCGCGCCTCTCGGCGTCGCCGGCGCGGCTTTTGGCGTCGCGTCAGTCGTCACTACTCTCGCCCTTGCGCTTGTGCCTCGCGGTTTCTTCCTCGACGTAATCGAGGTTCTGGTCGTAGACGATGCGCTCTTCGCCCGACAGCGCGATGAAGCGTTTTCCCCGCGTGCGCCCGACCAGCGTCAGTCCGACCTGCCGCGCCAGATCGACGCCCCAGGCGGTGAAGCCCGAGCGGGAGACGAGAATGGGAATCCCCATCCGCACCGTCTTGATCACCATCTCGGAGGTGAGCCGTCCCGTGGTGTAGAGGATCTTGTCGGCGGGATCGACGCCATGGCGGTAGATCCAGCCCGCGATCTTGTCGACGGCGTTATGGCGGCCGACGTCTTCGGTGTAGCAGACCGGCGTGCCTTCCTTGCACAGCACGCAGCCATGGATCGCGCCGGCCTCGAGATAAAGCGAGGGCATGGTGTTGATCGCATGCGTCATCTGGTAGAGCCAGGAAGTGCGCAGCTCCGCTTTCGGCAGCGCCACGCTCTCGACCGCTTCCAGCAAATCGCCGAATGCTGTGCCCTGCGCGCAGCCCGAGGTCTGGGTGCGCTTCTTCAGCTTCGCCTCGAAATTGGTGTGATGCTCGGTGCGGACCACGACCACCTGGAGGTCGTCGTCATATTCGACCTCGGTGACGACATCGTCGTATTTCAGCATGTTCTGATTGAGCAGATAGCCGAGCGCGAGATATTCCGGATAGTCGCCGATCGTCATCATGGTGACGATCTCCTGCGCGTTGAGATACAGCGTCAGCGGCCGCTCCACCGGCACCCTGATCTCGGTCTTTGCCCCGGCCTGGTCGATGCCCGTGACGCGCTCGGTCAGGCGCGGATCGTCGGGATTGGGGACGATCAGGGGGACTGGGGCTTTCTCGATCTTCAACATAACGGGCAGGCTAGCATGACATTCGGTTCAAGCCGATATAAGCATGGTGGGAACTGAACGAAATGCCGCCGCGACCGTCATTGCGAGCGAAGCGAAGCAATCCAGAAATGGTTCAGCGGAGGCAGTCTGGATTGCTCCGTCGCTGACGCTCCTCGCAATGACGGGGGCGGCTGGTTCCGGAGACCAGACTAAATGAAGGTAATCGGGCTCGCGGGTTGGAGCGGCGCCGGCAAGACCACCTTGCTGACGCGGGTGATCCCGCTTCTTAACGAGCAGGGGCTTCGCGTCTCCGTGATCAAGCATGCCCACCACAAGTTCGACGTCGACAAGCCCGGCAAGGACTCCTGGCGTCATCGCGAGGCGGGTGCCGACGAGGTGCTGGTCTCCTCCGGCAATCGCTGGGCACTGATGCACGAGCTGCGCGGCGCACGCGAGCCGCGGCTGCCGGAATTGCTGCAAAAGCTGTCGCGGGTCGATCTGGTCGTGATCGAAGGCTACAAGTCCGAGCCGCACCGCAAGATCGAGGTGCATCGCGCCGAAAACGGCAAGCCGTTTTTGTTTCCGACCGACAGCGACATAGTCGGCATCGCCGCCGATGTCGCGGTTGAAACCCGGCTGCCCGTTGCCCATCTCGACGATATCCCAGCCGTTGCGGCCATGATGAGGCGATACGCAATTCCAATCGAAGACGTGCTGGCGATGGCCGAAGGCTGACCCACGAGATGGCGCAAATTTCCGACGATTGCTTTGCCTTTGGCGGACCGATGCTGTCGGTCGATGAAGCCGTCGGCATCATCACCTCGAAGGTGACGGCGGTCGGTGAGACCGAGAGCGTTGCCCTGGTCGAGGCCGATGGCCGCATTCTCGCGCACGACATTGCGGCGCCGCTGCCGCTGCCGCCCTTCACCAATTCCGCCGTCGACGGTTATGCCGTGCCGGGCAGCGAGCTGCCGCGCGAGAAGGAGCGGGCCTTTCCGTTGGGCGGCCGCGTGCAGGCGGGTGCTGCCGCGCAGGCTGCGCAGGCGGGCCACGCCGTGCGTATCTTCACCGGTGCGCCGATGCCTGAGGGCGCCGACACCGTGTTCATGCAGGAAGACGTCCGGCTCGACAATGAAGGTCATGTCGTGCTGCCGGCCGGCCTGAAGCCTGGCGCCAATGTGCGTCCCGCCGGCGAGGACATTCCGAAGGGACATGTCGCGTTGAAGGCGGGCCAGCGGCTGCGGCCGCAGGACATCGCGCTCGCCGCCGCGTTTGGGTTGACAGAGCTCGATGTGGTGAGGCGTCTGCGCGTCGCCGTGTTTTCGACCGGCGATGAACTGGCCTCGCCCGGCAGTCCGCGCGCTTCCGCGCAGCTCTACGATTCCAACCGCTTCATGCTGATGGTGATGCTGCGGCGGTTCGGCTGCGAGGTCAGTGATCTCGGCATCCTGCGTGATGCGCGAGAGCCGCTGGCGAAGGCGCTGAAGCAGGTCGCAGGCCGCCACGATCTGATCCTCACCACCGGCGGCGTCTCGACCGGCGAGGAGGATCACGTCAAGGCCGGTGTTGAGAGCGTCGGTTCTCTCGTGCTGTGGCGGATGGCGATCAAGCCGGGGCGTCCCGTGGCGATGGGGATCATCGGCGGCACGCCATTCATCGGGCTGCCGGGGAATCCGGTCGCGAGCTTTGTCACCTTCGTCCACGTGGTGCGCCCGACGGTGCTGGCGCTTTCCGGTGCCGCACCGGCGCCGCTGGTGCCAATGCCGGTCCGCGCCGCCTTCAGCTACAAGAAGAAGAGCGGCCGCCGAGAATATGTCCGCGTCACCCTGCGGCGATCAGATGACGGCGCGTTGGAGGCGATAAAATTTCCGCGCGAGGGCGCCGGCCTGTTGTCGTCGCTGGTCGATACCGATGGCCTCGTCGAACTCGGCGAGAGCATCACGGGGGTCAAGCCCGGCGATCCCGTCGGCTTTCTCTCCTATGCCAACCTCCTGTAAAGTTCCGCGCGCATGACCACGACCAAGCTCGATCTCACCGGCCTCAAATGCCCGCTGCCCGCGCTGAAGACCCGCAAGGCGTTGAAGTCGGTCTCCGCGGGCGATTTCCTCGAGGTGCACTGCACCGATCCCCTGTCGGTGATCGACATTCCTAATTTGATCCGTGAGACCGGCGACAAGGTCGAGATCACCGCGCGCGATGAAAAGAGGATCGTGTTCCTGATCGAAAAGGCGTCGTCAGCGCCAGGCTAAGCCGACGCTTCTTTGTGCTCGGCGCGCGCCGCCTCATAGATCTCGCGCGCCGCATCTGCGTTCATGGCCGCGATGCCGATGCCCACCAACAAATCCGGCCAGGCCGATCGCCACAGCAGCGCCGTCACCGCACCGGCCGCGATGATCGCAATGTTGGCCAATGCGTCGTTGCGGGCAGAGAGAAAGGCAGCCTTGGTCAGGCTACCGGCGTGATGACGGAATCTCGCCAGCATGAAAGCGCAGTACAGATTGACCGCGAGCGCGCCGGCCCCCGCCAATGTCAGGGCTATGGGCGCGGGCGGCGAGGGCGAAATCAGCTTCTGCCAGGCGGTCCAGAGCCCGGCGATGGCAGGCGCCAGCAGGATCACGGCGAGCAGCATGCCGAGACGGGCCCGTTGTCGTGGCTCCCAGCCAAGCGCAAAGGCAATCAGCAGGTTCACCGAGGCGTCTTCGAGGAAATCGATGCTGTCGGCGAACAGCGATACCGAGCCGATTGCCAAACCAACGGCGAACTCGACGCCGAAATAGGCGAGATTGAGCAGCGCGACCCTTACGACCACGCGGCGCAACGCGGGATCATCATGCTCGGTCATGTGGGCGCGGTCCAACTCGTGTGCTGCGTCGTTCTTTTCGAAGTCCATCATCAATCGCGGGTGATGCCAACAGGTTCGCGCCGCCAAGGCTTTTGCAAGGCTATTGCGCCACCCGACGGCATCCACTAACATTTGCGGAGATGGGGATGGGGTCCCCCGATAACCGCCGCAAGGCTGATGACTCCTGCCAGGCGCTTTGCGTCGGTAGGAGCTTGTCCGAAAAACTCCTCCACATTAGGCAACTGGTTTGAACGGCTGGCGCCGCCCAAAGGGCGAACGCTTGGGTGAGTTCTGAACCCTCACGCATGACCCTTTGTCAGCGCGTGGAGTGGAGACGTGTGTGATGTTGGACGAGACGGATGTGCAGGCGGCTGGCCTGGGAATTGCTAAGATGACACATGATCGCAAGAGGGATCGATCTGGGCCAATCATGAGGGAACGTCTCGACGGCAACCGGAATCGACGGGTTCGCACGTGATCGGCGCGACGATCAGCCTTGTCGCTGGCTGTGTGCTCGGAGGCTGCGCACGCTATTTCGTTTCCGGTTTTGTGGCCCGGCGAGTCGGTGAAACCTTTCCCTGGGGGACGTTGTTTATCAACGTCAGCGGCTCATTCCTGATCGGCACGTTTGGTGCTCTGGCAAAAGACGACGCCTCGCTCCTGGCCTCGCCAAATCCGTGGCTGTTCGCGGTAACCGGATTCCTGGGTTGCTATACCACCGTCTCCTCCTTCAGTTTGCAGACGCTCTCGCTGGCGAGAAATGGCGAGACCCACCGCGCCGCTGGCTATGTTGCGCTTTCAGTGGGGCTGTGCCTTGCCGCGGTCACCGCCGGGTTTGCCGTGATTGGTCTGTTCAGATGAGCAGGAGAGGGTAGCGATGGGCGGCGGCGTCAAGTCAGCCAACTGGAGCACGGCGATCATGTACGCCTGGGTCGCCGCGGGCAGCATACTGGGCGGGGTTGCGCGCTACGCCGCTTCGCTGCTGATCCCCGCGGTTTCCGGTTTTCCGTGGGCTACTCTGTTCGTGAACGTGACCGGTTCGTTCATCATCGGATTCTACGGAACGCTCAGCGGTCCGGACGGAAGACTGTTTGCGAGCACGCAACAGCGGCAATTCGTGATGACGGGATTTTGCGGGGGCTACACTACCTTTTCGAGCTTCAGCCTGGAAACATTCAGGCTGTTGGATGGCGGAATGACGCCGACGGCACTCGTGTACATCGTCGTGTCGTTCGTGACCTGGCTTGTGGCGGTATGGTTGGGACATGTGCTGGCGATGCGTCTCAACCGGTTGAAAGGGAGCTCGTGATGCAAATCCCGAAACAAGCGCTATTGCTGCGGATATTCATCGGCGAAGACGACACGCTTGAGGGTTCGCCCCTCTATGAGGCGATCGTGCTGAGGGCACGCGAGATGCACATGGCAGGTGCAACGGTCCTGCGTGGCCCGATGGGTTTTGGTGCGTCGAGCCGGCTTCACACCACGAAAATTCTGCGTCTCTCCGAGGACCTGCCTTTGGTGATCGAGATCGTCGACAGCGAGGAAAAGATCAACGGCTTCCTGCCGACGCTGGATCAAATGATGTCCAGCGGACTGATCACGCTGGAAAAAGTGCAGGTTCTTCAATACGGGACCAAAGCCGCAAGTTGATTTAGGCTGAACGGGAACCATCTGGTCAAGGTCGCCACAAAGGTTTCCGGCGTCTATCCCGTTACCAAGCTCTTCGCTGCGCCCGACCGGGAGGCGATGTACACGACGCTGCTGATGTCCACCGGGCTTACGTTCGGGACCATCTCGTCGCTGTTCGGATTGTCGCATGGCATCATCAATCAAGCGCAGTATTCGGCGCTCGTCGCGGCCGTCATCGGCAGCGCCGTCATTCCGACACTGGTTGCGAATGCTTTCTGTCTTCCGCGGCATCTGCTGCCGCGGTCCGAAGACGAAGCGGGGGCGGAGCAGGCGACGCTCGTTTCCAATCCGGCGGAGTGATCGCGCCTGTGGGGTGTCCGAGTGGCCCTCACGCAAGGAAAAAAATCATGCTCCTAATCAAAAAACTTGATCAAGTTTTTGCCGCCACAAAGTCTTAAATCTGTACTCCCATCAGAGTACGAGGCGCCTCCTTCGCATCCGCGAAGGTGTTTTCTCCGGCATCGCTACCATTTGTCTATCGACATGACGGACGGCTTCTGCCCCAATTCAATTTCTCCGCAGGGGTGCGGAGGTTGAGTCGTGGCTAGCTTTCCCGCATGCCGGGATGGGGCAATTCCCGAGACATATGCCAAATCGGGCATAAAGGTGCGGATGGTGGGGTTAGATAACTCGTGTGCGCGTTTCGATCCTGGCGCATGTCGAGGATTGTGCAGGGCAGCAAATGGGGTTGCCTACCCCTTACCTTGTCAGAACGGGATCGTTGACGGCAAACAGCCCGGCATGGGTGGCTGTGAGGGGAGGTTTTGATGACGACAATCAGCAGCGCGGGCACGATGGCTGGCGCCGGGGCGGGACTTCTCGATAAGGAGCGGACGATTGCGGCCGCCGGCTTCAATCGCTGGCTGGTGCCGCCGGCCGCGCTGTGCATCCATCTGTGCATTGGCATGGCCTATGGCTTTTCCGTGTTCTGGCTGCCGCTGTCGCGCGCGATCGGATTGACGGCGCCGAAGGCGTGTCCCGACATCTCGCTGTTCCAGGAACTGTTCACCACCACCTGCGACTGGAAGGTCGCAAGCCTCGGGTGGATGTATACGCTGTTCTTCGTCGTGCTTGGTGTCTCCGCCGCGCTGTGGGGCGGCTGGCTTGAGCGCGTCGGCCCACGCAAGGCAGGTTTTGTTGCCGCGCTGTGCTGGTGTGGCGGCCTCGTGCTTGGCGCGATCGGCATCTATGTCCACCAGCTCTGGATCATGTGGCTTGGCTCCGGCGTAATCGGCGGCGTGGGCCTTGGCCTCGGTTACATCTCGCCGGTGTCGACGCTGGTGAAATGGTTCCCCGACCGCCGCGGCATGGCGACCGGCATGGCCATCATGGGTTTTGGCGGAGGTGCGATGATCGGCGCCCCGCTCGCTGACTGGCTGATGAACCAATTCAAGACGCCGACCTCGGTCGGTGTCTGGGAGACCTTCCTCGCCATGGGCGCGGGCTATCTGGTGTTCATGATGATCGGTGCGTTCCGCTATCGACTGCCGCCCGCCGGCTGGCGGCCTGAAGGCTGGACGCCGCCGAGCGAAAAGAAGACCATGATCTCCGAGCATCACGTGCACCTCGACAACGCGCACAAGACTCCGCAGTTCTGGCTGATCTGGTGGGTGCTCTGCTTGAACGTGTCGGCGGGCATCGGCGTGATCGGTATGGCTTCGCCGATGCTGCAGGAAATCTTCGCAGGCAAGCTGATCGGCCTGCCGGATGTCGGCTTCAACGCGCTCAACGCCGCGCAAAAGTCGCAGATCGCTGCGATCGCCGCCGGCTTCGCCGGCCTCTTGTCGCTGTTCAATATCGGCGGCCGGTTCTTCTGGGCGTCTCTGTCGGACTATATCGGCCGCAAGAATACCTACTACACGTTCTTCATCCTGGGCATCGCGCTCTACGCGCTGGCGCCGACCTTTGCGGCGATGGGCTCGAAGCTTCTGTTCGTGCTCGGCTTCGGCATCATCCTGTCGATGTATGGCGGCGGCTTCGCCACGGTGCCGGCCTATCTCGCCGACATGTTCGGCACGCAGTTCGTCGGCGCCATCCACGGCCGTCTGCTGACGGCGTGGTCGACGGCCGGCATCATCGGGCCCGTGGTCGTGAACTACCTGCGCGAATTCCAGCTTGCCGCCGGGGTTCCGCGCGACAAGCTCTACAACTCGACCATGTATATCCTCTGCGCCATGCTGGTCGCTGGCTTGATCTGCAATTACCTGATCAAGCCAGTGAATCCGAAGTGGTATATGAGCGAAGCCGAAGTCGCCAAGCTGCAGGCCGCAAGCGCGGGAGGCAATGGCGGTCAGTCCGGTTCGTTCGGGATCGGCAAGGGCGGACTGGACGGCAAGGCCGCGCTGTTCTGGCTGTTCGTCGCTATTCCGCTGGCTTGGGGCGTCTACATGACGCTGCTGAGCGCGGTTAAGATTCTTTGATCGCGACTCTTAGCCGCGGGACGCTTGCAAAAGCGTCCCGCGGCGTCCGCCTTTCCGCACAATCAAAAACGCGATCCTGGGGGATCTAAATGCTTCGCACTCGACTTTGTCTTGCCGCCACAGTGCTGCTTGTTGCCGGCAGCTTTCACCTTGCTTCAGCCCAGACCACGACCGCGCCTGCTGCCGCTCCCGCGGCGACCGACGCCAAGCCGTCGAAAATGAAGCTGACGATGCAGAAACTGAAGGACATGAAGGCCAAATGGGCCGCCAACAAGCCCAAGCTCAAGGCCTGCCGCGCCGAGGTGAAGGCCAAGGGGCTCGCCGGCGACGACCGCTGGTTCTACATCGAGGATTGCATGAACAAGACCTGATCAAGGAAGCTTATCGGGCGATTGGAAAAGGGGGCATGACAGCTAGGCTGCGTGCCCCTTAAATGCTTGTAGAGACGTTCTAAATTAACTTGGCATCTGGCATGCCAGAGGCTAGAAGCAGGTGACCAAAGGAGAACGAAACGTTCCATGAGTCACGATGTTCACAAGGTTCGCGCGTTCGAGCACCCTGGCGAGGGTCGCAGGCGGGCGAAGGCGACGCCAAAAGGTCGCCAGGTCGATCCGACCGCCGCGCAGGAGATCGAAACGCTGCTCGGCGACCGGCCGCGCCGGCGCGATCTCTTGATCGAACATCTGCACCTGATCCAGGACAAATATCACCAGATTTCGGCAGCGCATCTCGCAGCCCTTGCCGACGAGATGAAGCTGTCGTTTGCGGAAGTGTTCGAGACCGCGACCTTCTACGCGCATTTCGATATCGTGAAGGAGGGCGAGCCTGGCATCGCACCACTCACCATTCGTGTCTGCGACTCCTTGACCTGCGCGATGCTCGGCGGCGAGAAGCTGCTGCATGATTTGCAGAGCAAGGCCGGCCCCGGCATCCGCGTGGTCCGCGCCCCGTGCGTCGGCCGCTGCGACACCGCGCCGGCCGCCGAGGTCGGTCATAACTTTGTCGATCACGCGACCGTCGAGAATGTGCTGGCGACGGCGAAAGCCGGCGACACCCATGCCCATCTGCCGAAATATATCGACTACGCGGCCTACGTTGCCGATGGCGGCTACAAGCTCCTGAAGCGATTGCGCTCCGGCGAACTCACGAAGGAGAATTTGCTGAAGGCGCTCGATGACGCGAGCCTGCGCGGGCTCGGCGGCGCCGGCTTTCCGACGGGCCGCAAATGGCGCGCGGTGCTGGGCGAGCCCGGCCCGCGGCTGATGGCGGTCAACGGCGACGAGGGTGAGCCCGGCACCTTCAAGGATCGCTACTATCTCGAAACCGATCCGCACCGCTTCCTCGAGGGCATGCTGATCGGCGCGCATGTGGTCGAAGCGAGCGACGTCTACATCTATCTGCGTGACGAATATCCGGCCTGCCGCGAAATCCTCGAGCGCGAGATCGCCAAACTTCCAGCCGTTGGTCCGACGCTGCATATGCGGCGCGGTGCCGGCGCCTATATCTGCGGCGAGGAGTCCTCGCTGCTCGAAAGCATCGAAGGCAAGCGCGGCCTGCCGCGGCACAAGCCGCCTTATCCGTTCCAGGTCGGGCTGTTCGACCTGCCGACGCTGATCAACAACATCGAGACGCTGTGGTGGGTGCGGGACATCGTCGAGAAGGGCGCCGACTGGTGGAAGGGCCATGGCCGCCACGACCGTTACGGCCTGCGCAGTTTCTCCGTCTCCGGCCGCGTGAAAAATCCCGGCATGAAGCTCGCGCCCGCGGGCATCACCGTGCGCGAGCTGATCGACGAATATTGCGGCGGCATGGCCGACGGCCACAAATTCTATGCCTATCTGCCGGGCGGCGCTTCCGGCGGCATCCTTCCGGCGTCGATGGACGACATCCCGCTGGATTTCGGCACGCTGGAGAAATACGGCTGCTTCATCGGTTCGGCGGCAATCGTCATCCTCTCGCAAAAGGACAGCGTGCGCGGTGCGGCGCTGAACCTGATGCGCTTCTTCGAGGATGAAAGCTGCGGCCAGTGCACGCCCTGCCGGGTTGGAACCCAGAAGGCCGCAATCCTGATGGAAAAGCCGGTCTGGAACCGGCAATTGCTGGACGAATTGAGCCAGGCGATGCGCGACGCCTCAATCTGCGGATTGGGCCAGGCGGCCTCGAATCCGCTGACTTCGGTCATTAAATATTTCCCGGACGAGTTCAAGGACGCAGCCGAATGACCAAGATCCAGTTCGAGCTCGACGGCAAGCAGGTCGAGGCCAAGCCAGGTGAGACCATCTGGCAGGTCGCGAAACGCCAGGGGCGCGAAATCCCGCATCTCTGCTACTCGCCCGCGCCGGACTATCGCCCCGACGGCAACTGCCGCGCCTGCATGGTCGAGATCGAAGGCGAGCGCGTGCTCGCTGCTTCCTGCAAGCGGACGCCGACCGTCGGCATGAAGGTGAAGAGCGCGAGCGATCGCGCGGTCGCCGCACAGAAGATGGTGATGGAGCTTCTGGTCGCCGACCAGCCCGCGCGCGAAACCTCGCACGATCCCGAGTCGAAGTTCTGGCACTGGGCCGAACAGACCGGCGTCACCGAAAGCCGCTTTCCTTCCGCCCAGCGCTGGGACGCCGACGCCAGCCATCCGGCGATGCGGGTCAATCTCGATGCCTGCATCCAGTGCGGGCTGTGCGTGCGCGCCTGCCGCGAGGTGCAGGTCAACGACGTCATCGGCATGGCTTATCGCAGTCACGGTTCAAAAATCGTATTCGACTTCGACGACCCCATGGGCGAATCCACCTGTGTCGCCTGCGGCGAGTGCGTGCAGGTCTGCCCGACCGGCGCGCTGATGCCGGCCGTCATGCTCGACGACAAGCAGACGCGCGTTACCTATCCCGACAAAAAGGTCGACTCGCTTTGCCCCTATTGCGGCGTCGGCTGCCAGGTCACCTATCAGGTCAAGGACGAGAAGGTGATCTATGCCGAGGGCCGTGACGGCCCGGCCAATCACAACCGGCTCTGCGTCAAGGGCCGCTTCGGCTTCGACTATATCCATCACCCCAACCGCCTGACGAAGCCATTGGTGCGGCTGCCAAACGTTCCGAAGGACGCCAACGACCAGGTCGATCCGGCGAATCCCTACACGCATTTCCGCGAAGCCTCGTGGGAAGAGGCGCTCGACATCGCCGCCAGGGGGCTCGTGAAGATTCGCGAAGAGAAGGGCGTGAAGGCGCTGGCCGGCTTCGGCTCGGCCAAGGGCTCCAATGAAGAGGCCTATCTGTTCCAGAAGCTGGTGCGCACCGGCTTCGGCTCCAACAATGTCGATCACTGCACGCGGCTCTGCCACGCCTCCTCGGTCGCAGCGCTGTTCGAAGGCCTGAGCTCGGGCGCCGTCTCGGCGCCGTTCGCAGCGGCGCTTGATGCCGAAGTCATCTGGGTGATCGGCGCCAACCCGACGGTGAACCACCCGGTCGCAGCGACCTTCATCAAGAACGCCGCCAAGAAGGGCGCAAAACTGTTCGTGATGGATCCGCGCGGGCAGGCGCTGTCGCGTCACGCGACCAAGCATCTCGCCTTCAAGCCGGGAAGCGACGTCGCGATGCTGAACGCGATGATCAACACCATCATCACCGAAGGCCTGACCGACGACCAATACATCGCGGGCTACACCGAGGGCTATGAGGACCTGAAGGCCAAGATCAAGGAGTTTACGCCCGAGAAGATGTCGCCGATCTGCGGCGTTCCGGCGGAAACCTTGCGCGAAGTCGCGCGGACCTATGCGCGCGCCAAGTCTTCCATCATCTTCTGGGGCATGGGCATCAGCCAGCATGTGCACGGCACCGACAACGCACGCTGCCTGATTGCGCTGGCGCTGATCACCGGCCAGGTCGGCCGTCCCGGTACCGGACTGCATCCGCTGCGCGGCCAGAACAACGTGCAAGGCGCATCCGATGCCGGCCTGATCCCGATGTTCCTGCCGGACTACCAGCCCGTCGGCCGCGACGACATGCGCGGCGCCTTTGAGAAGCTCTGGCAAAAAGAGCTCGATCCGGTTCGCGGGCTCACCGTGGTCGAGATCATGAACGCGATCCATGCCGGCCAGATCTTCGGCATGTATGTCGAGGGCGAAAACCCGGCGATGTCGGACCCCGACCTGCAGCATGCGCGCGAGGCGCTGGCCAAGCTCGACCATCTCGTGGTGCAGGATCTGTTCGTGACCGAAACGGCCTTCCACGCCGACGTCATCCTGCCGGCCTCGGCCTTTGCGGAAAAATCCGGCTCCTTCACCAACACCGACCGCCGCGTGCAGCTCGCGCGCGAGGTCATCAAGCCGCCCGGCGATGCCCGCCAGGATCTCTGGATCATCCAGGAGATCGGCAAGCGGATGGGGCTGCCCTGGAACTATTCGGGCCCGGGCGAGGTCTACACCGAGATGGCGCAATTGATGCCGTCGCTCAAAAACATCAGCTGGGAGCGGCTGGTGCGCGAGGGCGCCGTCACCTATCCGGCCGACGATCCCAACAAGCCCGGCAACGAGATCATCTTCACCACCGGTTTCCCGACCGAGAGCGGCCGCGGCAAGATCGTGCCGGCCAAGGTGATCCCGCCGGATGAATTGCCCGACGACGAATATCCGATGGTGCTGTCGACGGGACGCGTGCTCGAACACTGGCACACCGGCTCGATGACGCGGCGCGCCCAAGTGCTCGACCAGATCGAGCCGGAGGCGGTCGCCTTCATGTCGCCCAAGGACATGCGGAAGAAGAAGCTCGCGCCCGGCGATTTCATCCGGCTCGAGACGCGCCGCGGCGCCGTCGAGGTCAAGGTGCGCGCCGATCGCGACGTGCCCGAGAACATGGTGTTCATGCCGTTCTGCTATGCGGAAGCGGCCGCCAACCTGCTCACCAATCCGGCGCTCGATCCGTTCGGAAAAATCCCCGAGTTCAAGTTCTGCGCGGTGCGCGCCGAGCCGGCGGAAATCCGCACCGCGGCGGCGGAGTAGCGCAGCGCTCAGCCCCGCGCTCTTGATCGCGGGCGGGGGCCGAACTGGCTGTTGCGGTTCAGCCGCCAGCGCACCGTCCAGCTCGGGCAGTGGTCGTAGACATTCTCGAGCAGGCCGCCTTCCCAGGCGCCGCAATCGTAATAGCAGGTCTTCTTGAGACCGCCGACCCGCTCACCGGTCTTGTGGCAGATGAGGTGCGCGTGCGTCGGCTTGCTGGGCGCCGCGAGCGCCGGCGTGGACGCGGCAAGAACGGCGATTGCCAGAATCAGTCTCATCAGGCCCCCCGATCCGAACAAGAGAAGTCACTATCCGCCAGGCTAGCCGACCCGCATGATGGGCCGGTGACGCTTATGCCGCGCTTATGTCCGGGCGTGGCCGCCCGTCTCGATTTCCTATGCGCACTTGCTCATCTTCAGGGCTGATCGGCGCCTGCGCCGAAGCTCTGGAAGATCGAGAATGACCCTGCTTCACCAGCATCATGACGAAACCGGCGGCTTCGCCCGCCAAAACATCTTCCGGATCGAGAAGGCCGCGAGGCGCATCGGCGCCGCGTTTCGGACGTTTCACCGCGCGATCGTACGCGCCAAACTGCGGCGCCTGCGGACCGAACTGCTGCTCCGGCCGGATTACAACGAAATGTTCTCGCCCGAGCAGGACGCGAGCAAATTTCCGCAGCGTCCGCTGATCCTCGGCGACAAGTGGGATTTCTAAAGCCCCAAGCTGCGCGCCGGCCGCGACGTGCCGTAGAACATGGTGTGCCGACGTTCATTTCGTATCGCCCGCCGCAGCGGCCTGCTGGGCGATCTTGTGTTGCGCGACAATTCCCTCGAGCCGCGCGAGATTTTCCAGCAGGCGCTGGCTGGTCAGGACGAGGAAGTAGTAGCCGAATTGCGGGTTCTGGAAGTAAATCTCCAGCAGCTTTTCGTAGGTGATGGTCAGCACCTGGCCGTCCTCGATGCATTCGATCGTGGCGGTCCGGCGGTTATCCGGCGTGAGGAAGCCGAGTTCGCCCATCAGGTTTCCCGGCGGAAGTTCGACGTTGATTTCGATGACCCGGAATCTGCCGGTGACGGTCAGCAGCATTTCATCGGCGGCGTCGCCCTTTTTCATCAAGATATCACCTTTGCGATATTTGCGCTGGGTCATGAACGGCTTCAGCCACTCCATCGACGTGTCGCCTTGTATTGCGCTTCGGGCCTTCTTCACGAGAGCGAGCATTTGACGAAGGCGATAGGCATTGATGGGGATCATCAGGAGATACAGGAGGAAGGTCGTGACGGCTCCGGTGAGCGCGCCGGCGACGGCGAAGAAAGCGCACCCGATCATGTTCGCAACCCGCAACGGTACCATCGTCTGCGTCAACAGGGTGGCGACAAAGAAGATCGCGCCGACCAGGGCAAACATGTTGGCAAGGTTGATGTTGTGCAGAAAGATTTCCAGCACGCGGTTGAAGATTGCATCATAGGTGACGTTGTTGGGATCGAGACCCATCTGGATCAGAATCTTTGCGACCCTGAGGTTGTCGGTCGCTGCGTCGAGAATGCGATCTAGCACGTTGGACATGTCTGCACCGCTCGGCATGGTCGGTTTGCGCCACTCAATTGGCTATGAATTTGCACGGTGGTAAGGCGGTTATTCAAGCCGGAAATCCGGAACAGCGGCGACTTAGACCAAAGACTCGGCCGGCGCCAGATATTGCGTGAACAGAAAGCCGGCGACGGTCGGCAGCGCACTCGGGTCGGAGCCAGCGATGCCTGAAATCGGGCGACGGCCGGCACCAATTGCTTGCCGGCTCAGTGCTGGACATTACCTCGTGTCGGCAGTCCACGCCACAAGGCGGCGCCGAGATTGGGGCCGGCTTCTTCCCGAGCCCCGTGCTTGATTTCAAGTGCTGCCGCGAGGGCGCGCTTCAGGCGAACGTCGTCGATTTCCATAAGATATTGTCGCAAGATCACCTCGGCGGCGCCATTCTGCTAAAGGATGGCCGAGCATAGCTTCGAGCTTGTCTTGCGGAAAAATCCAAAGTGAGGTCTATCCCTGCGCTGCCTGCCACGGTGCGTGCGACCTCGCGGGCTGCCACGCTTTCCAGCTCGACCAGCGGCAGCCGCATGGTCGGGTGCATCAGGCCAAGCGCGCTCAACGCCGACTTCAGCGCGGCCGGACTTTCCCGGCCAAGCGCCGATGCCAGAGGAACGAGGCGGTGGTGCAGAGCCCGCGCCGATTGCCAGTTCTCATGCCGGCAGCAGGCGAAGATGGTGCGGCACAGCCCCGGCGCGACATTCGACACCTGCGAGATACAGCCGTCGCCGCCGTTGGCGATGAAGGCAAGCGCGGTCGTATCGTCGCCCGACATCAACCGGAATGCAGCCGGCAACAGCGGCCTCAGCCGCGAGACGCGGCCCACCTCCCCGCTCGAGTCGCACAGCCCGATGAACTGACCGGATTGTGCGAGCCGGGCCAGGGTGGCGTCGGCGAGCTCCCGGTTGGTCCGGGACGGGATGTCATGCAGGATGACCGGCAACTCGGTTGAGTCGGCGACTGCCAGGAAGTGCGCCTCGATGCCGGCCTGCATCGGCTTGTTGTAATAGGGCACGACCGAAAGCACGGCATCCGCGCCCGCTGCCTCGGCGCGTCTCGTCAGCTCAATCGCCTGGCTGGTCGAGTTCGAACCGCCGCCGGCGATGACCCGGGCGCGTCCACGAGCGGCCTCGGCCGCCGCGTGGATCAGGCGGCTCTGCTCTTCCGGGGACAACGTCGAAGCTTCGCCCGCGGTCTCGCAGACCACGATCGCCGGCGCGCCGGCTTCGATCTGTCGCGTGCAGAGTTTTCGGAACGTGTCGAGATCGATGCCGCCCGTCGCATCGAACGGCGTGGGTAGATCGGGGATATAGCCTCCGAGCCAGGCGAGATGAGTTGCCGGGACTATCATCGTTTCATGCAGCCCTTTCCATCTGCCCGTAGCCTTGCCTGCAGGCGGAAAGCACCAGGCCTGCCCGGCAGCGCACGCCGGCTTCGATTCGGAAGCCGAGTGCCTCGAGCTTGGTCCGAATCTTCAGGCCGTTCTCCCGCGAGCCCACGAGGAGCGCGAGACTCGCGTTGGTGGCGAGAAACGGCGAGATCTGATCAAGGACGGACTCAATTCCAAGGCTTGACCTCTGACCGGAGACCAACCCGACGTCGTGCTGCGCGCGGGCAACGCGGCATATCGCAGGCGTGCTGACGCGCAGGAAGCCGCGCCGCCGCAGCGCCAGATACAACTCCATGCCGTCGCTTCCGGCAGCGATTACGCGTTGCGTCGCCGCAAGGCGTGTCAGGGAAATCATGGTGTCGAGGATGTGCCCTGAGGGGGGCGATGGAGCCGTGAAGCTCTCCGGCGCTTCCTGGGTCATGCAATGCGCCGGTTGTTGGGAGCGCCGCCGCCCATGTCGAGCTCGATCTCGCGGGAGAGTTCGACGATGGTCTCGGGATGATGGCCGTTCTCGGCAAGCGCGTATTTGATCGCCTGGGCGCGATTGACAAAAAGCCCGCCATAGCGGCCGTTCTGTTCCTGGGCGACCCACTGACCGCTGTGATTTTGGCCGATGAAGACAAGGGGGAAAGCAGCAGAGCTGCACGAGGGAGGTTCGACAAGCTTCACGTTAGTTTCCTTCCGAAAATCGAGTCCCGCATCCCTTCAGGGCAGCGGCGAACTCATGCGACAGGATATCTTCGGCGCTGGATAGGAAATCGAGGGCGAGTCGAAGGCGATCTCATAAGCGCGATATAGGATCGCGACGCAGCTTCAGAGCGGTGAGGACAGGCCGAGCGCAACGGTCAGGAAATAAAGCGCGGCGTAGGCCAGCGCTTCGTCCCAATGATTGATCGCCGGCGGAAAGGCCGCCTCGCGTCGCACCACTGCGAGAACGGCACAAAGAATCGCCGACATCGCCAACAACGCGGCCAGGCTCTTGCCAAAGTCGATACTGCCCAACGCGGCAAACGCCACCAGGATGGTCGTCCTTATGACGAAGCGAGCAAGCACCCGGCGGGAGCCGAGCTCCCGCGGAGCATTTTGGATCTGAGCCACGATGTCGAAACTCCGGTGTCCGATCGTTGGCGGCTCAGAGGAAATTATCGGTCGGAATCGGCTCGTAGAATTCCCACATGCTCCCGCTCACCGTGGGCACGCTGGTCCGCGTCTCCGGTTCGCTTACCTGTTGGGCCTCGACAAACGCGCAGAGAATGGCGAGCGCCAGATCCGCATGATGGGCCTCGATGGATTGATCGAGCCAGTCCGGCAGCTCGCGCTCGCGCGACAGCGCGCAATGCCACTCGCCTTCGTCATAGGCGATACGGCGGACCTGCCAGAGCGGCAGTTCGAGATCGATCAGCGCCAGCGCCGCGTCGGTCCAGGCGCCGGACCGGATCAATTGCTCGAGGCGCGCGGTCTTCTCGCTCTGGCCGAGCGAGGGATACCTGCGGCATGCCACATCGAGAACATCGGCCATCAGCTTGGCGTTGATTTCGCAGGCGTCGCGGAGCCTTGCACTGAGCTCGCCTGGATTGTGATGTTTGATGATTTGCAGCATGGCGTTGTCCCAGATCAGGCCGCGGCCGAAAGCGCCGGCCGCAAGCCAAAGGTGGTCAAAACGCCATTTGAAAACGAGAGGAGGCAGGGGGCCGAGATATAGGAATGTCATAAAGGCCGCGGCGGAAGGTGGCGCATGCGATCGTGCGTTTATGGAATTCCTATAACTTTGGCATAGCCGCCGCCTCGAAAACCTATGCGCCGGGTGCCACTTCTCCCGCCAGCAACAGCGGAATGCCACGTGTCGCGGCGCCGCTGTTTCAATGCACAGGAGTGTTTCTCATGATGGACATCTTTATGTCGGCGCTTGGTCTCGCCTTCTTCGCGGCGGCCATCGGCTACGCCTACGCCTGCGAACGGCTGTAAGAGGAGTGGCGCCATGATCTTCGACTATTCGCTCGCCGGCCTCGTCTCGCTCGGCCTTCTCTTCTACCTCACTTACGCGCTGTTGCGGCCCGAGCGGTTCTGATCGTCCGCCGCACAGCTTCGCATCATCTTAAAAGGCTGAAACTCCCATGACCGTCATCGGCTGGATTCAAATCCTTCTTTATTGCGCGATCGTGGTCGCGCTGGTGAAACCGCTCGGCTGGTACATGACGCGCGTCTTCAGTGGCGAGCGCACGTTCCTTTCGCCGGTCCTGCGCCCGGTCGAGGCCGGGCTGTACTGGATCAGCGGCGTCGACGAGAGGCGCGAACAGCATTGGCTGACCTATGCGGTCGCCATGCTGCTGTTCCATGTCGGCGGCTTCTTCATCATCTACGGCCTGATGCGCCTGCAGACGCTGTTGCCGTTCAACCCCGCCGGGCAATCGGCGGTGTCGGAAGATCTTTCCTTCAACACCGCGATCTCCTTCATCACCAACACCAACTGGCAGAACTACGGCGGCGAGAGCACGCTGTCCTATCTCGTCCAGATGCTGGGCCTGACGCATCAGAATTTCCTCTCGGCGGCGACCGGCATCGCGCTGGCGGTGGCGCTGATCCGGGGCTTCTCCCGTTCATCGATGCGCACCGTCGGCAACTTCTGGGTCGATGTGACGCGTACCACCCTTTACGTGCTGCTGCCGATCTGCATCGTCTACACGCTGTTCCTGGTCTGGCAGGGCATCCCGCAGACGCTCGGCGCCTATGTCGATGCCACGACGCTGGAAGGCGCCAAGCAGACCATTGCGGTCGGCCCGGTCGCTTCCCAGGTCGCGATTAAGATGCTCGGCACCAATGGCGGCGGCTTCTTCAACGCCAATGCCGCCCATCCCTTCGAGAACCCGACCGCGCTGTCGAACTTCGTGCAGATGATCTCGATCTTCGCGATCGGCGCCGCGCTGACCAACGTGTTCGGCCGCATGGTCGGCAACCAGCGCCAGGGCTGGGCGATCCTCTCGGTCATGGGCGTGCTGTTCCTCGCCGGCGTCATCGTCACCTATTGGGCCGAAGCCAACGGGACCACCGCGCTGCACGCGCTGGGGCTGAGCGGCGGCAACATGGAGGGCAAGGAAGTCCGCTTTGGCATCGTGGCGTCCTCGTTGTTCGCCGTGATAACCACAGCCGCCTCCTGCGGCGCCGTCAACGCCATGCATGACAGCTTCACCGCGCTCGGCGGCATGATTCCGCTGATCAACATGCAGCTCGGCGAGATCATCGTCGGCGGCGTCGGCGCCGGCCTCTACGGCATGCTGCTGTTCGTCGTGCTCGCGATCTTCGTGGCAGGCCTGATGGTCGGCCGCACGCCGGAATATGTCGGCAAGAAGATCGAGGCGCGCGAGGTCAAGATGGCGATGCTGGCGATCCTGGTGCTGCCGCTGATGTATCTCGGCTGGACCGCGGTCGGCGTGGTGCTGCCCTCGGCCGTGGCCTCGATGGCCAATGCCGGCCCGCATGGCTTCACCGAGGTACTCTATGCCTATACCTCGGCCACCGGCAACAACGGTTCGGCCTTCGCGGGCCTCACCGGCAACACCTTCTTCTACAATCTCACGCTCGCGAGCGCGATGTTCGTCGGCCGCTTCTTCATGATCATCCCGGCCATGGCGATCGCGGGCTCGCTGGCGGAGAAGAAGTCCGTTCCGGCATCGAGCGGCACGTTCCCGACCACGGGCGGCCTGTTCGTTGGTCTCGTCGTCGGCGTGATCCTGATCATCGGCGGCCTCACCTTCTTCCCGGCGCTCGCGCTCGGCCCCATCGTCGAGCATCTCGCCGGCAACGCCAACACCCTGTTCTGATCTGGAGCGACCTCCATGGAAACCTTGAAACTGCAAAAACGCTCGTCGATGTCGGCGATGCTGGACCCGAAAATCCTCAACCCCGCGATCCGGGCGTCCTTTGTCAAGCTCGACCCGCGGGCGATGATCAAGAACCCCGTGATGTTCGTGGTCGAGACCGTGGCCGCGCTCACGACCGTGATCTTCCTGCGTGACCTCGTGACCGGCGGCGAACATCTCGGCTTCACCTTCCAGATCATCATCTGGCTCTGGTTCACCGTGCTGTTTGCGAATTTCGCCGAGGCCGTCGCCGAAGGCCGGGGCAAGGCCCAGGCGGAGTCGCTGCGCAAGACGCGCACCGAGAGCCAGGCCAAGTTGCTCTCGGGTTCGGAAGGCACCGTTCGGCTGGTGCCAGGCACCAGCCTGAAGGTCGGCGATGTCGTGCTGGTCGAAGCCGGCGACAACATCCCCTCCGACGGCGAGGTGATCGAGGGCGTGGCCTCGGTCAACGAAGCGGCCATCACCGGTGAGTCCGCGCCCGTGATCCGCGAGTCCGGCGGCGACCGCTCGGCGGTGACCGGCGGCACGCAGGTGCTGTCGGACTGGATCAAGGTGCGCATCACTGCTGCTCAGGGCTCGACCTTCATCGATCGCATGATCAAGCTGGTCGAGGGCGCCGAGCGGCAGAAGACGCCGAACGAGATCGCGCTCAACATTCTCCTTGCTGGCCTGACAATTATCTTCGTGTTCGCGACCGTGACCATCCCGAGCTACGCGGCCTATGCCGGCGGCTCGATCTCGGTCGTGGTGCTGGTGGCGCTGTTCGTGACCTTGATCCCGACCACCATCGGCGCGCTGTTGTCGGCGATCGGCATCGCCGGCATGGACCGCCTGGTGCGCTTCAACGTGCTGGCGATGTCCGGCCGTGCCGTCGAGGCCGCGGGCGACGTCGACACGCTGCTGCTCGACAAGACCGGCACCATCACGCTCGGCAACCGGCAGGCGACCGCCTTCCGTCCGGTCCGCGGCGTGACCGAGCAGGAGCTCGCCGATGCCGCGCAGCTTGCTTCGCTCGCCGACGAGACGCCGGAAGGCCGTTCCATCGTCGTGCTGGCCAAGGAGAAATACGGCATCCGCGGCCGCGACATGGCCGAGCTTGGCGCGACCTTCATTCCCTTCACGGCGCAGACCCGCATGAGCGGCGTCGATGCCGGCAGCAGCTCGGTGCGCAAGGGCGCGGTCGATGCGATCCTCAATTATGTCTCGGGCGGTGCACAGCCGGTCGCGAGCGGCAATACGGTCCGTTCGCTCCAGCCGCTGCTCAACTCCGATATCGGCCGCGAATTGCAGGCGATCTCGGATGAGATCGCCAAGTCCGGCGGCACGCCGCTGGCGGTGGCGAAGGACGGCCGTCTCCTCGGCGTCATCCAGCTCAAGGATATCGTCAAGGGCGGCATCCGCGAGCGCTTTGCCGAACTGCGGCGCATGGGCATCCGCACCGTGATGATCACCGGCGACAACCCGATGACCGCAGCCGCAATCGCGGCTGAGGCGGGCGTCGATGATTTCCTCGCGCAGGCCACGCCCGAGGACAAGCTGAAGCTGATCCGCGACGAGCAGGCCAAGGGCAAGCTGGTGGCGATGTGCGGCGACGGCACCAACGACGCGCCCGCGCTGGCGCAGGCCGACGTCGGCGTCGCCATGAACACCGGCACGCAGGCCGCGCGCGAGGCCGGCAACATGGTCGACCTCGACTCCAACCCGACCAAGCTGATCGAGGTGGTCGAGATCGGCAAGCAGCTGTTGATGACCCGTGGCGCGCTGACGACGTTCTCGATCGCCAACGACGTGGCGAAATACTTCGCCATCATTCCGGCGATGTTCCTGGCGTTCTACCCGCAGCTCAACGTGCTCAACGTCATGCACCTGGCGAGCCCGCAGAGCGCCATCCTGTCGGCGATCATCTTCAACGCGCTGATCATCGTCGCGCTGATTCCGCTGGCGCTGAAAGGCGTCGCCTATCGCGCCATCGGCGCCGGCGCGCTGCTCCGTCGCAACCTGATGATCTATGGCGTCGGCGGCATCGTCATTCCCTTCATCGGCATCAAGGCGATCGACCTCGTCGTCGCCGCCTTGCACCTCGCGTAAGGAGGCAAACATGCTTCGCGAAATTCGTCCCGCCATCATCCTCTTGCTCGGGCTCACGCTGATCACGGGCCTCGCCTATCCGCTCGCCATGACCGCGGTTGCCGGCGTCATCTTCCCGAAACAGGCCGAAGGCAGCCTGATCGAGAAGGACGGCAAGGTGGTCGGCTCCGCCCTGATCGGGCAGGAGTTCAAGAGCGACAAATACTTCCACGGCCGCCCGTCAGCGACCGTGGCGCCGGATCCGAACGACTCGACCAAGACGGTGAGCGCGCCCTACAACGCGGCCAATTCCGGCGGCTCCAACCTCGGCCCGACCAGCAAGGCGCTGAACGACCGGGTCAAGGAAGACGTGGAGAAGCTGAAGGCCGAAAATCCTTCCGCGTCCGTGCCGGTCGATCTCGTCACGACCTCGGGCAGCGGGCTCGACCCGGACATCTCGCCGGAGGCCGCTCTCTTCCAGGTGCCGCGCGTCGCCAAGGCGCGAGGCCTGCCAGAAGATCGTGTCCGACAGCTTGTCACCGACAACACCCAGGGCCGTCTTGGCGGCCTGATCGGCGAGCCCCGCGTTAACGTCCTGGCGCTGAATCTGGCGCTCGACGGCACCTCGAAATGAGCCGGGCCTAGGCTCGACGCGCAGCGACGCTTATATTGGCCACATGGCAAATCAGCGCCGCGATCCCGAACAACGTCCCTCGCCGGAGGCGCTCCTGGAAGCGGCACGGCGGGAGGACAGCCCTCTCGGCAAGCTGAAGATTTTTGTCGGTGCCGCCCCCGGCGTCGGCAAGACCTACGAAATGCTGCAAAGCGCGCATGCGAAACTCAAGGCCGGGACCGATGTGGTGGTCGGCGTTATCGAGACCCACGGCCGGGCCGAGACCGAGGCGCTGCTGCGCGGGCTCGAAGTCATTCCGCGCAAGCGCATCGAATACAAGGACCAGATCCTCGAGGAGATGGACCTCGATGCCGTGATCGCGCGGCATCCGCAGATCGCGCTCGTCGACGAGCTTGCCCATACCAATGTCGTCGGTAGCCGGCATCCGAAACGCTATCTCGACGTCGAGGAGCTGTTGTCGCGGGGCATCGATGTCTATACCGCCGTCAACATCCAGCACATCGAAAGTCTCAACGATGTGGTCGCGCAGATCACCCATGTGCGGGTGCGCGAGACCGTGCCGGATTCGGTGTTTGATCGCGCCGATGCCATCGAGCTGATCGACCTCACGCCCGACGACCTGATGCAGCGGCTGAAGGAGGGCAAGGTCTACGTCTCCAAACAGGCCGAGCGCGCGCTGGAGCATTATTTCTCGCCGGGCAACCTGACGGCGCTGCGCGAACTGGCCCTGCGCCGCACCGCCGACCGGGTCGACGAGCAACTGCTCAACCACATGCAGGCCAATGCGATTGCCGGCCCCTGGGCCGCGGGCGAACGCATCCTCGTCTGCGTCAGCGAGGATCCGCGCGGGGCGGGGCTGGTGCGCTACACCAAGCGGCTTGCCGACCGGCTGCATGCGCAGTTTACCGCGATCTCGATCGAGACGCGGCGCAGCCTGCAGCTCTCCGACCAGGAACGCGACCGGCCCGCC
>Ga0210403_10000617_pt1 | contig 36611 bp, 30 predicted proteins | sample IncBWC19MmetaG_FD_150863 | JGI IMG/M metagenome (GOLD analysis project Ga0210403, IMG submission 150863) | Forest soil microbial communities from Barre Woods Harvard Forest LTER site, Petersham, Massachusetts, United States - Inc-BW-C-19-M | ecosystem: Environmental > Terrestrial > Soil >...
GAAGGTGATCGAGAATGCGACGTACTGCTGTTTCATTAATATTCAGTCCTACCTCCTGAACAGACCGCACCAGATCTTCCACGCGCATGCCTCTTCCCGTTCTTGCCAAAGCACGCAAGATAGCGGTTACCGACCCTTCCAGGTTAGTACCGGCACAGAAGTCTTCAACGCGATCGCAAAAAGCATCCGCGTTCTCAATGAGTTTGGTTTTTGCCCGCTTAAGTTGCGCGAGCTGAAAATGGACCTTACCGTTTCGAGCTTGCCGCATGCCAAAAAGCTCATCTGCCAGTATATTGCACCAGTAGGCGTTGCCTCCGGTAAAGCGGAATGTCTCCAGTAAGACAGCATCTTCCACTTCGACGTTCAGGCCACGATGACTCCAGTTCTTAGCTTGTAGTAAATGCTTAACTTCAAGCTGCTCCAGTCCCGGCACTCGGATATCCTGAGCAACCCGTATGGTCTCAACCAATGCCGCAGGCAAAACCTCGGCTGGAAGTTCAGGCCCCACCCAGATCAGCAACACGCCCGGCGTTCTTTCAATCAGCCGGATGAAGTCAACAAGACGATTCTCCTGCCCGGCCGTCGCAGTCTTCAGAAACATCGAGGTTGCTTCGTCGATGATCAAAACCAATGTTCTTCTGAGGTCATTTCGGAACGATGCCAATAGCGAAGGCAGAGGTTCGGCTGTCTTGCTTCCATTCGCATCTTCATCTTGAGCACGCAGACGGAGTCGCTCTTTTTGCAGAGCATCATGCAATCGCCGCTTTAATCTTAGCCAGCTTTCATTCGACGTAGCTGTCAGATTTACGGTCGTGCATTCGTATTCCGCCCTGCGTAGCTCCCTTAGAAACTTATTTACCAGCGATGTCTTTCCGGTCTTCTTGGGTCCTTTTACGAACGCCAAAAGACCGCTTACCGCATCGACAGCCCGGACCTGCTGAAACAGCCTTCTGAGGCGGGCCAACTCTCGCTCTCTCCCATAGAAGTACTGGTCATCGTTGATTGGAGGCCCGTGAAAAAAAGGCGACTGCTGGGTAAACAGGGAATAGCGTGGATATTCCCGAGGAGGAAGCGGGCCCTCGAGCACAGGAACGATCTCTTCTTCCGGACCGAGCACACGAATAACCCCCGGAACCTGAGATAGAGCCAGGGTCAGGTCACGGACTAACGCTGGGCCCAGTGGTTGAACATGAATGCGCATCACCGCCCAACTGGGTCCCAAAGAGCTCGTTACGATATCAACGATGTCAACGCTTCGTGTGGCAATTGCTGTGAGCAATTCCGCCGCCATGCCCTGCCGGTTGATCATCTCGATGACAAAATACTGTCCGCGGGTAAAATGTTGCATCCATTCAATCGGCTTGGCATCGCCTGCCGATCTGCACTTCGCCAGATGCACGACAAGGCGCTTCCTGCTAATTTGCCCGACCACAGATTGACCTGGAAGAGGCGCACAATCCTCACACAGTACAAGCCGATTGAAATTGCCTTCCATATTTCTAGGGAAACTGAAGGATTCGAGACTCACCCTGGAGCTCTTTTTGAATCGCTCAGCCGATTCCAGGAGCAACCGGTCCCACAGATCAATCACGTCTTTCTTGATTTTTGCGTGACCATCGGTAGGCTCCAGCAAATGGATACACCTCAGCCACCAAGTGGCATTCCTCATGGGCAGGGGAACGTCTTCGGTCTGAGACAGTACCGCGACCGCTTCCTCCAGAAAACTATCTAACGTCGCATCATCATATATTTCAGGATTTTCGATCCCTTCGATGCTGTATTCTTTCAGTTTTTTGCGCAACCTTTCCCTGCCAGATTTAATCAGGCTGGGTTTGTAACAAGCGTTGAATTCCCTTCGAATCTTGGACACCGTTTCCAAGGGGACTTTTTTCTCCCATTCAGGCGGCAATGGTCTCGGCTCCGTAGAAATTTCAAGCCGAACGACATCTCTTTCCCTGAGTGGATGCAGGAGATCAACAGGCATTCCGTTGACATAGGCACGATGGGCCAACGCTACAAAATCGTGATGTATTTCATAAGCAAAATTCAAGACCGTGCTCGCGAATGGCAAAGATATAGCCCGGCCGTCATTGGCGAAAACCTGAAGCTGACCATCGCGGCGCGACTCAAGCTGTTTCTGCATCTTCTCAAACCGATCAAGAGTAAACAGTTCGTTGCGTTTCTGTTGCGATTCCTTGCATATCACTCTGACGCGAATCGATTTCTCGTCACTTTTTACAGGCGTCAGCACTGTGTGAAAAGCTTCATAACCGGTGATCTGAGGAACTCCCAATGTATCGCGAATATCCAGGGTCTGGTGACGGAACACTGAGCTCAGGTGAAGCTCCGATACCGCCTGGTAGCAATCTTCTCGCGTTGGACACACAACGGTAACCATTCCACATGACGAGAGCGGCTGCGCAATATTCTCGTGGCTCAAACTGTGGGCCAGTCTCCTGTCAAGGGATGCCAGGTGATGCCATTCCCAGAAAACTTCCGCGTTCGCGGTAAGCTTCAAATTCTTCCGGACAATAGCAGCGCGGCTTTCTGGCTCACCGGAAGCCACCTTGTCAAGAACAAAGGCCGCCAACTCTCGGAAGCGATCGTTGTTCGCGTGATAAAGGCACAAGTCTTCACAAAGGTTCTTGTGGAACCACAGACCAAAGAAAGTCGCGGTGGGCACCACAACGAGTTTCAGGTAATCCAAATGTGATTTCAGGTCCCCGAACCCGGCCGGGATGGTCTTGATCTGGTCCGGCACCCTTCCGGGAGAAAGGTGGAATTCGTGGCTGAAGTGGAACAACTCTTGCATTGGATCAAGATGCAACAGTTGTTCAACGACGAGCAGAACTGCTGAGCGTGCATGACGCATCTGGGGAAGGACGCCCTTGGTCAACCGCTGGGGAACATCCGTATCCGGTTTGTCGATCATACGGAGGCTCTTCCGGTCTTCAAGTATTTCCAAAACGGCGGGATCCACTTCTTCGCCCAGATTTCGCAGCCGCAAAATATCCGTGACGCCGTGTAGAAAACCAGCCTGGGCAAGAGCCCGATCATGCTTCGCGTAGGCTTCGAAGATTTTGGCCGTGGTGAAGAAATGCTGGGCCCGCTCCGCGTCACCGTAAACCAGGGCGGCATCTGGCGACAGCGCCTTCACCTGCTCAATGATGCTGGCGCACCAACTCCGGATGGGTTCGCTTTTAGGGCCGCTCTGTAGCATTGCGCTATATATCTTCTCATCCGTCATGAGGCACTGACTTACGAAAAGCCATCATACTCGATCCAACAACCCCCAAATGAGAAAATTTACGAGTCATGATATTAATAGGCTAAGCCATTCATTAATATAAGACTTAAATGAAATACCGGATGCATCATGAGAACATCAATAAGCAATTGACTCGGAAATATGTGAGTATTTTACTTGACAAAATACTCATTTTCCTGTCTACTGGGCAGCGTTAGTTACAGGATATGGAGGCTCCTTTTTATGAGCACCAAACAAACCGCCACTTTTCTGATGCTTCGCCAGCAGCGGATCAAGCAGCTTGAGGAAGAGATCTCGCCGTTGCGGGCTTCCATCGCAAACGCAGATCGTCAAGGATCTGCGATACTGCTTAACTACCAGCACATCGCTACCCGTCACGGCATTACTGTTCAGGTTTCGGAGAGAACCCAACCCCATCCCGATCACGACCAAACTGCACGCGCCCACCGCTATCGCTGGGGGGGATGGGCTTGCACATTCCTTGGCGTTCTTGTGTTCGCGCTTGCCGGGTCGGCATCACTGAGTTTCCCTGTACCGCAGTTTGTTGTGTTTCTCGGCTGTGCCATCGTCGGCCTGCTCCTGGGCATTGTGGTTAATACCGCAACATGTCTGCTGACGGGTGCCAGCGCTAGCAATCCGGCAGCTTCGAGAAAAATCGCCCTGCTGGCAAAAATCTCCGGCACTCTGGCGCTTTTGAGCGCCGCAATATTCCTGCTGCTCAGATTCGTTGACTCCGGCATGGCGCTTACGTTCGTGTCTTTGATTCTGGTTTGTTTCGAGTCGTCTGTCTTCCTGCTGGGCGGCTCTCTTGAATCCGGGCATGCCCTCTACATCTGGAGCAGCCGGTTGACCACCGAGTACCAGGAGGTTCGCGCGCAGCACGACACACTGGAACACCGGTTGCGAGTTGCTGAATCGGAGCTCAAAGAACTTACCTCCGCTTCAATTGAAGAAGAACACTTAGAAGGAGATCAACATGAAGAAAACAATAGCCATCAGCACATTGGTTCTTTGCGCACTAACAATATGCCAGACCAACGAGGGGCAGTCGTCACGGTCAACGGGTCGGGAATCGCCCACGATGCTGACCGTGTGGGACGATCGTAGCGGCAGCCCGGACAAAGCGCGCCTGCAAAGGATGATGCCAGAGTTGGCGCACGTGGTCAAAGATTCAGGCCGGCTCATCAATGGAATCGAAGGTATTTCTTTCAGCATCGGCTCCGACAGTGGCTGGGTGGACCCTCCACGGCGCTTTGTGTGGGGGGCTCCTCCAGCGCCACCGCCATTCAATCCGGACAAAATAAAGATGCCCATTGAGGTTGCGATCTTTCGCCAGGCACGAGAAAGATTCTTGCGAGAGGCCAAGCACAATTACGATGTTCAATTGGAACACGCAACGCAGGAATACTGGGCACGCGTAGACGAACAGGTGCGGCAATTCATCGCCTGGGTGATCGACACTCCAGCAAGACCTTCACCTTGCACACATTTCGAAGACCTCGCAGTCCGGATGCAGGGCCAGCATCGCTCGCTCAACCTGGTAATCACGGATGGTCTTTTTGATTGTCCGCCGGCGGTTCGGGGGAACTTCCACGAAGTCCTTGACAACAGCAAGATAATTGTCCTCATGGTGCCAACTGTTCACGAAAATCCCGATTGGTCAGAGGAAACCAGATTCCGAGGCCGCGAGCGTGATATTTTGAGATTGTTCCCATCGGCAGTCATTCTCCGCCCTTACCAGATTGAATCGCTTGCGACTCTGCTGGAGGAAAGCCTGTCAACCCAGACTACCGGACCGGGCGTGCGGCAAGCCCCGCTCGCCACTAGCGGACCGCCCTATGTCCCCGGAAATGCCATGCTGCCCATGCTAGGGCGCAAAGCGGTCGCCACATCTTCACTGCTGCAGCATGACGATCTGCTCAAGAGCCAGGTGGAGGCAGACCTGCGCTCCATTATCAAGAAGAAGCAGATGGAAAACGTCCGCTTGAGTTGGGGTACAAATCTTGGAGAATGCTTTACGAATCAGGACCTTCAAGAAATGATCTCGACCAGGCGGGCATTGAAAGTTGCCGAATCGCTGAAATCCGATAAATCATTCCTGGAAATAGCAATGGCAGCAAAGAAATTACCTCCGAAACTCCGGATTTCCATCGAAGACGCCAATCGAAAAGCACTACACAAAACCTGGACTGAGCGCGGCATAATCGACGCAGATGGTCAAACCGTAGCTGGCGTGCAGGCTGAAATCATGATCGCAGCAGCGATTGTCGACGAACTGCAATACCTTGTCGAGAGGCTTCCTTTAGATGAGATTGAAAGTCTCTTGCTGCAAGCGAACCCTCGGTAGGACACGCTGGGCTGGCGGTGACCACTTATAGCCGTTGGGAAATTCAGCCGGTTTGATTTGAGTACGTCTGGAGAAACAGCACAAGTAGCGATTCTAGAGTCGTCCGCAACCTCTTTCCGAAATGATGGACGTGAATAATGGCAACCTCGCCGCGCGAATTTGGCATACCTGCACGCTTGTTGCGGGCCGCTATCGATGGCGTGCCCGCAGTGAAATATGCCCTGGGAATCGCCGGGGTTATCTCGGCTTTGGCGATCGTAAAAGGCTTCTTCGCCAGCACCGGCTCGGCGTTGCTCGCCGCTGCCGCAATGCTCATCTTAATGTCAATGCTTCTCGTTTTTGCCGCTGCCAGCAAGCTGGGGCCAACCTCGTTGCGCCTTCCAGCCCTCATCTTTACGTGGGCTACGATGATCTTCTTCGTTACGGCAGCCTCACTCACACTTACCTCGGTCTTCTTTAGCTGGCCTCGGGCATTCCCTGCTTTTCTTGGAGATGTTCAGCAGCTAGATTCTAATCCATCGAAAAACATAACGTCTGCTGAGATCCCACTGCTAGTCCGGGTGAAAAACGAGGCGACAGGTGAACCCGTTGCCAACGCAGCCGTATATGTTGATGACGCGGGCCGCGAAGCATGCCCACTACAGTTTTCTCAAGTGGGTGATCCAGTCCGGTGCGCTCTGGATGAAGGTGATTACCGCGTCGTTGTTGGCTATAAAGAGCAAACGAGAAGCCAGCCGGTTCACGTTTCGCGACCTGAAACCAGGGTTACCATTTCTATCCCAGCTCTATGATCTTGATCGCCCCATAGCGAACGGCTGCAGCAGCCAATTGCTTCCCATCGAGGCTGCAAGTCTAAGAATCAATTAGCCGATAATGTCCACTCTGTGAAGATCACTGCCGCGGGAAAGCAGTGATCGGATTGCGGGGACCGCCCCTGCCGATGAACAGCGCCTGTGGCATGATGCCCTCCACCTTGGAGGGAAAAATGCAGTACGGAAACCTTACAAAGCAGGCAAGGAAAAACGGCCCGGCAGTTTGGACCTTTCGCTGGTGGGAAGCTGGGGCCAGCGGGAACCGGGTTCGACGCAGCATGATCCTCGGCACGATTAAGGACTTTGGCACCCAGGCAGTTGCACGCAAGGCCCTGACAGGGTTGCTGCGCGAGATCAACTCATCGGACCGGAGGTTCTACGTGCGACCGATCAACATGCAGGAACTGGCAGACCACTACCGGCAACGCGAGCTGGCAAAGGACAACAATTGGAAAGCGTATTCGACCAAGTACGCCTACGAGGGCTACCTGAAGAAGTGGATCGTACCACGATGGGGGAGCTATTCCCTGGACACCATTCGAGCGACCGAAATCGAGGCTTGGCTCCGGCAATCAGGACGCGCGCGGGGCACTTGCATCAAGATACGAAACCTGATGAGCGTGCTTTTCAACCATGCACGACGTCATGATCTTTTCGACCGCAATCCCGCCAGCCTCGTGCGCCAAAGCGCCAAAGCGCCAAAGCGCCAAAGCGCCAAAGCGCCAAACGCCGCAGCACTCCCAGCGTGTTTACCGTGGACGAGTTGCGGCGGATGCTCGCTACCCTCAACGACAGAATACGTGTTATGGCTCTGCTAGCCATCGGGACGGGGTTGCGTTGTAGTGAACTCTTCGGGCTTAAGTGGAAGGACATCGATTTTGAGGCGAAACAGATCAGCGTGCTGCGTTCGATCGTTTGCGGGCGAATCGGCGTCTGCAAAACAGAATCATCCCAGAAGCCAGTACCTTTAGATGATAGGCTGGCTGCGGCGCTCTGCGAATGGCGCTGTCGCTGCCCCTACCGGCATTCTGAGGATTGGGTGTTTGCCAGCCCGGCGGCGGAAGGCAAGAAGCCATATTGGCCGGCGATGCTGATGCGCAAACACATCAAGCCGGTGGCCCGTAAGTTGGGCATCGATAAGCCCGTGGGCTGGCACACCTTCCGGCACACGTACTCCACGCTCTTGAAATCAACAGGAGCCGATCTCAAAGTGATGCAGGAACTGATGCGGCACGCTTCCGTGGTGTTGACCCTGGACCATTACACACAGGCTATGACGCCGGCGAAACGCGCGGCGCAGAGCGCGGTATTGTCTCTTCTGTTTCCCGCAGGGGAGCAAAGCGCCTGATAGGTACGGGGATGAACTGAGAAGAGAACCCTCCGGATTGGACGCATTTTGGACGTACGATGAAGTCGAAAACCACAGTTTTTACACAAGCGGCAAACGGCGCTAACACGTTCAGGAAAATGAAGTTAGGCGGGTGGTGAGCGCGGCTGGATTCGAACCAGCGACCCACGCCTTAAAAGGGCGTTGCTCTACCAACTGAGCTACGCGCCCACACTCCTATTAATTTATCACAGTGCTCAGGGATGACACGGTCTAACGTGCAGAAACCAAAGTCAAAAGCTTCACCACGGAGCCACTGAGGTACGGAGAAAAACCAGACCTTCTCAGTGGGACCGCAGTTTCGCCGTCAAATCGGCGGCGATTTGCCTTCCGTGGAAGCGGCCATTCTCGATGAAGATTTCGCTGGTTTTTGCGCCGGCCACGATCACCCCAGCCAGGTAGATTCCGGCTACGTTGCTTTCGAATGTCTGCAGGTCGCACGCCGGCCTCATTTCGGCGCCCAATTTGATTCCCAGGGCCTTCAGGAAGTCGTAATCGGGATGATAGCCGGTGAGGGCAAACACAAAATCGTTTTTCAACGTCCTCTCGCCCGCGGGGGTTTTGATGCGCACCGCTTCCGGCTGAATTTCCACGACTGTGCTGTTGAAGTAGGCGGCGACTTCGTGGTTCTTGATGCGGTTCTCGATGTCGGGCTTGATCCAGTATTTTACGTTCTTGTGGATTTCCGGCCCGCGATGCACCATGGTGACGCGCGCTCCGCGCCGCCACAGCTCCAGGGCGGCGATGGCGGCGGAGTTCTTGCCGCCCACGATCAACACCTCGGTATCGAAATACGGATGCGGTTCGCCGTAATAGTGCATGACCTTAGGCAGGTCTTCTCCCGGTACGCCCAGGCGATTGGCGCGGTCGTAATAGCCGGTGGCCACCACGATTTTGCGGGCCTCGTACACGTGTTGCTTCTGGTGGCTGTCAAGCGTGTGGATGTCAAATGTTCCATCTGCCCCGGCCACCGAGGTCACCTGCTGATACTGGCGGATATCGAGCCGGTAATGTTGGGCCACGTTGCGGTAATACTCGAGGGCTTCCAGCCGGTTGGGTTTCTGGTTGGCGCTGTTGAAGGGCAGGTCGCCGATTTCCAGCAGTTCCGGCGTGGTGAAGAACGTCATGTTGGCCGGATAATGAAAGAGGGAATTGACGAGGCAGCCCTTATCGACGAGGACCACGGAGAATCCGGCGCGTTGGGTCTCAATGGCCGATGCCATGCCGGTGGGTCCGGCGCCGATTACCAGTACGTCGAAAGAGTTGCCGTCTCTATTTATGTTCACAAATCCATTCTAAATGGCTGCGGATTTTGATAGGCTCTCGTGAATATGGGTCCTGTACAGCAAGCTAGCCTGACTGCTGCGGATGGCGCTGCCAGGACACTCTCGTCTGCACAAACTTTTTTCATGAAAATTGTTTTTCCAATCATCTGGATCAGCGGGTTCACAACCGGCACAGTCATTCTGTTCTTCTTTGCATCCGACCCCAACATTGCTTTCTTGAGATGGATTTTTCTGTTCATTACGGCAGTTGGCGTTCCCGGCATCTGGTGGAGCTGCATGCGTCTGAAACGTGTCCGGATGGACGATAGGGCGCTCTATGTGTCGAACTACAAAACCGAGATCATCGTACCGCTCAGCAATGTCGCTGAGGTAACCGAGAACCGGTGGATTAATATTCATCCGGTGACTATTAAGTTTTATTCGGAAACCGGGTTTGGCTCGCAAATTGTGTTCATGCCTAAGGCCCGGCCCTTTGGCTTGTGGTTCTCGCATCCGGTGGTCGGCGAGATTCGCAGCGCGGTTGCTCGCGCTACCGGACAGAACCCTGTCATCTGAAGCAGGCCAAGGCCGTGCCTGACCCGGTGTTTCTCACGGCCCAACAGAGAGAGGCGGGAAGAAAGGACTACTCCCAGCTTGCCCAGATTGACCCTGGAAATTGGATGCCCGCCATCCTCATCGACTGGGCCCGTGACCATCCGGACGACCCGCGTGTCCCCGAAGGGCTGCATTTCGCATGGCGGGTAGATCGTTTCTCTTGTGACGATGCCAAGAACCGCACACGGGAAATCGTGGTTCTGATGCATTCCCGCTATCCGGATTCTTCCTGGACCAAGAAGACGAAGTACTGGTACAAGTGAAGGGACGCTGGCGCGCGCGAATGCGCCGGCGGGCCATAATTCTTGCATAGAGTGCCATGCATAGCACTAGAGACGGTGCGGGAGTAAATAGGTAAATCCAACAAACGCTTCCCAGCGAGTAGATGTACTGGTCCATCCCCGGTTGAAGCCTGCATCGAAGGCTAGAGTTTTGCGAGCGTTATAGCCGAGCGCCCAGAGATTCCCAACGGCGCTGCTGCGCAGGAACGGCTGCGTGAAGCGCCAAATTTCGCCGGAAACCGAGAACTTCCCGGCGACGTGATGTGAAATCGAGAGCGTCTGGCCGAACTGAGGCCTATGTACAGCCGCTTGCGTTTGCTCATTGAAGACCGCATTTGCATCGTAGTGGAATCCCTTGACGTCTGCGCTAGCAAGGACAAGAAGTGAATTGCGAGGACTCCCAAAATCAACTTCCGGCACGCCGCCGTCGTAGATGCGCCGAAAATAGCTCGCGGCGATTGTAGGCCTTGCGCCTTCTCCGCGGCTCACAACCGCCTGGGCGCCGAGAAAGACTTCTGCTGTGCCGTTCGCACTCACGCCATCGGCACGGTAATGAACGAGCGGTTCAGCAGACGCGATGAGTTGAAGGCGGCGCTCGACAGACAGCTTTATCACTTCGTTGAAGCCATAGCGCGATGAGAACTCGGGTGAGCGATTCGCGCCAAGGGCGCCGGTTTCAAACTGTAGATAGCCCGTCGGCGTAAGGGTCGCAGGGGTCGAAACCGTAGGACGACCTGGATTTGCTTCGACCTCATCCGGTGTTTCAAATTGTGCATGGCTTGATGGAACGAAGAGCGCAGCGATCAAAAGCAGACAGCCTAGAATGGGCCTCAATGGCCCTCCTCGTTCCCACGGGTCAGGTGCTTCCGCGAATTCAGATCCAGATTCCCCATCCAGCGGCTATTTTACATGCATTCTTTCGCAACAGTTCTAAATGCCCGGGGCGCGATTCGAATCGTCCTGCCCTCTACTACCCTCTCATGCACACTACGAATCAGCGGTACGCAGCAGCTTGAATGCCGTACAACTCCGAGTACTGGCCACCCTTGGCCATCAGCTCGTCGTGCGAGCCCACTTCCACCAGCCGCGCACCATCGAGCACCACGATGAGATCGGCCATGCGCACAGTGGAAAAGCGGTGGGAGACGAGGACCGTAATGCGGCCGCTGTGGCCGACGCCGCGCATGGCGGCAGCGTAGCGCTCAAAGAGTGCGTGTTCGGTTTCGGCGTCCAGCGCGGCTGTCGGTTCGTCGAGCACCAGCAGCAGCGGTTGATCGCGCATGAAGACACGCGCCAGCGCCAGCTTCTGCCACTGGCCGAACGATAGCTCAACTCCATCCGGCCACGTAGGGCCAAGCTGCGTATCGAGGCCTGACTTGAGATGGGCGACGACCTCGGCGGCGCCGGCGCGGTCAACCGCCGCGGTCACGGCCGGTCCGTCATCCATCCGGGGTACATCACCCAAGCCGACGGTATGCCCGGCGCGGAATTCAAAGCGAAAGAAATCCTGGAATGCGCCGGCCAGACGCGTCCTCCATTCACCTGCCGGAACGCGCGCCAGCGGCGTGTCATCCAGGAATATCGAACCCGATAGCGGCTCATACATCTTGGTGAGCAGCTTGATCAACGTGGTCTTGCCGGCGCCGTTCTCGCCGACGATTGCCACGACTGCGCCCGCAGGCAAGGTCAACGACACATCGTCCAGGACAACGCGGGAGGTTCCCGGGTACGCGAATGAAACGTGATCAAAGCGGACGCCGCGGCTCAGCACCGCAGGGCAGGGAAGATCGCCTGCCGCAGCCACCGAGGCGGCGTAATCTTCGAGCCACGCGAGCCGCCGGGAGCCGTCCATCCAGAATCCGCGCAGGAATCCAATCTCGCCGACGGTAGCGCCGATGTACGACGACAGCCGCGCACCGGCGGCGAGCACCAGCAGCACGGCGCTGGCCGGCGCGCGCAGGCCGGAAGATACGAACACCACTGCGCCCACATACCCTACGCCGAATATGGCCCACGCCAGCGCATGAAAGAAAGCTGATCCCCAACGCGCAGCGGCCACCGGCCCGTACCAGCGGTCCCAGGCATCCCGCCGTCCGGTAACCAGCCGTTCTCCGATGCCGGTGACCCGCACTTCCTTGCCGGGCGGTGCGGTGGTGGCGATGGTGAACAGGTGACGCGCTAGCCGATTGGCTTGCGCTCCGCGCATCTGCGCTTCCCGCTCCACGTCAGGCCGCCACGTTGACGTGAGTACGGTGGGAAGAGCGAACAGTGCGAGCAGGACAAGCGCCGGGTGAATTGATGCCAGCAACGCCATGGTCACGCCCAGCCGCAGGATCCACCCGAGCGTGGAAAACAGCGACATATACATATGGTCGAGCACGAACACCTGGTTGCGGAGCATGGAGAGGCGATCGAGATATTCGGGGCGTTCCTGGTGCGCGACTGTCGCCACCGTGGCCTGCAATTGCGCGACGTGCGATTCGAGCGCGATGGTTACCCGGTCACGGAAGCGGCGCTGCACGCGGGTGCTGATCGTGCGCAAGAGCCAGGTCGCGGCCGTCGATGCGCCCAGGCCAATGGCCGCGCCTTCCATCAATAACGGCCGGTGTTCGACGACTCCCTTGCCGAGAAGCATCAGCCACAACGCCAGCAGCGCATCGGGCAGGGCCGCCAGTTGCGACAGCCCAAATGACACCACCATCAATCGCGGTTCATGGCGATAGCCCAGCTTACACAACCGCCACATCGACGACAACGCGGGAGGTAGCGGCCCGATCGCGGACTCCCGGTCAGGAGAGGACGTCATAGGAGATGCCCTCCTCTTCTGGAAGATTGAAGCGCTGCGCCTGCAAGTCGAACATCGTTCGATAGCGCCCGGCGATCGCCATCAGCTCGTCGTGGGTGCCTAGCTCAATCACCCGGCCATGCTCCAGCACGCAGATACGGTCGGCGTGGCGGACGGTGGAGAAGCGATGCGAAATCAAGATGGTGGTGCAATGCCGGGTGGCAGCCAGCAGGCGATCAAATATCTCCGCTTCCCCACGCACATCGAGCTGCGCCGTCGGCTCGTCGAGCAGCACGACACCCGCGCCCAGCTTGACGGAAGCCAGCGCCCGGGCCAGGGCGATGCGCTGCCACTGGCCGCCCGAAAGATCGGTGCCGCCGTCGTATCCGCGCGCCAGCACGGTATCTAGGGCCGCCAGGTCCATGGCGCCGGCCGATTCCAGCGCAGAGTACACGACATCGTCAGGCGCCCCCGCTGGCGCAACATTGTCGCGCAGCGGCAATTCCAGGCGAATGAAATCCTGAAACACGGCGGTCACGCGCGCGCGCCACGAGGCAAGATCGAATTCGCGGATGTCCACGCCATCAATCTCGATCGCGCCGGACTGCGGGTCGTACAACCGGCACAGCAGTTTGGCGAGGGTCGTCTTGCCGGCGCCGTTCTGCCCGACGATGGCCAGCGACGATCCGGCGGGAATGGTGAGATCGAAGTGCTCGAGCACCGGCGCGCCGCCAGGATACGCAAAGGTGATATCGCGGAGATGAATCTCGCGCGCCGGTTTCGCGTCTGCGGGCCGGCCGCCGGAAGGCAGCGCGCCCGCGGGACGCATCGCCGGTTCCAGACGAAGGACCGCGTCTACCGGGGCGGCCGCCCCATCGAGCGCCCATGTGAATCCGCCGAAGCCGATCATGGAAACGCCCACGGCGCTCTGTATATAGACGACGACTTCCCCAAGACTGATGCGGCCTTGGGCGGCGGCGTTCGCCAGGAACCAGAACACTAAAATGTTGGAGGAGACCACCAGAAGCACGCTCCATAGGACCGGCCGCTCACGCAGGCGAGTGGCTGCATACTGCAGGTCGTGCAAGCGCGTGCGCCGGGCCTTGAAACGGTCGATGGTCCAGCCGGCGAGGCCAAACAGCCGCAGCTCTTTACTCGCGGGCGGGTCTACGGCCAGCCGGTAGGCGTAGTCGGCGTCCCGTTGCGCGGCCCGCACTTCTTCGGTATTGCGGTCGTGCCAGATCGAGCTCTCGCGCAAAAACCAATGGGTCGCCAGCCACGCGCCCGCCAGCACGACCGGCGCCCACCACGCGTAGCGGGCGAGGACCACGGTGAACGCGATACCGCCGATCATCTCGGCCATGCCGTTGGCGATGAAATCCATGGAGATCGAAAGCGGGGGGCCGGTCATTCCCAGATCGAAGTCGCGTGCGACGATGAGATCGTTGGTGAGCGCCGGGTCCTCCAGGTGTCCCATGCCCGGCGGGCGCACACATGCCTCGGTAAGCCGGTCATAGAGCCACGCGGCTGTGCGGTCACCGAGATTGTGGCTAAGGGCCTGATGAATCGGGCTGAGCACCTGCAGCATTACGAAGACCGTGCCCGCCAAGGCCAGCGGACTGGCGAGCGGGCTGCCGTGCTGCACCGCGCTGATCAGCACACCCATCGCAATCGCGAACATGGTCGGCAGCGTCCCGCGCAGTAACAGGACGATCCACCAAGCGGACGCCAGGCCGGGGTTGGCCTTCGTGAGGATGCTGAAGAACTTCCATTCCTTGCGCCCGGTGAGTTGTTGGAGCACGAAGGTATTCTGACACAAAACGGAGAAACTGCATCAAGCGAATCGTGGCCGCAATTCGAAAGACCTTCACCGCGGAGGACGCGGGCCCCAAAAACAATCCACCGCAAAGTACGCGAAGGCCGCAAAGGAAGAACAAAAGACTGAACCGCAGAGTGCATGCCGTGACCTAGCCACAACCAAAACCTTTGAAACACAGTGCAACGAGTTGCAACGAAAACCTTTGAAACACAGAGGAACAGAGGCAACAGAGGTTTTTGGGGTTGTGAGGCGGCGGAAAAATCATCGTTAGCCGCGAAGATTCTGATGGATAGTAAATGCAGAGATCACAAGGACGCAGGGAAGGCCAAAGATTGGGGCTGCACGCGCGGAAAATAGCGCAAAAAAGAAGAAACTCACGGACAGCGATACGAAGTCACAGAAATAGAACCCAACCACCACAGCGCACCACCAGCAAAAAGTGAAGGGCTGATTGCTAAGTGCTAAGTGCTAAAGGCTAAGTGCTAACTGCTAACTGCTGAAGGCTAATTGCTAATTCCTCAGTACGCCCAACGCAGCAATGTCGTGCCCACGGTGAAGCCTGCGCCTACGGCAGCGATCAGCACCAAGTCGCCTTTCTTGAGCCTTCCCTGCTGGCGGGCGGAATCCAGCGCCAGGGGTATGGTGGCCGCCGTGGTGTTGCCGAATTCATCGATATTGATGATGATGCGGTCCTGGCTTAGTCCGAGGCGGTCAGCGGCCGAGGTAATGATGCGCTTGTTGGCCTGATGGGGCACAAACAAATCCACGTCGGAACCTTTGAATCCGTTGCGCGCCAGCAGCGCTTCGGAAGCTTCAGCCATTTTCCGCACCGCATATTTGAACACTGCCGCGCCATCCTGGTGGACAAAATGCATCCTTTGGTCAACGGTATCATGCGTAGCTGGATTGAGGCTGCCTCCCGCGGGCATGTTCAGCGAACAGCCGCCTGAACCATCCACTTCGTGGATGAAGTCGATACAGCCCAGGCCTTCATCCGCGGGCTCGATGAGCACAGCGCCTGCGCCATCGCCGAAGATCACGCAGGTGGCGCGATCGGTATAGTCGATGATCGATGACATCACATCGGCGCCGATCACGAGTACCCGCTGATGCACGCCGGATTCCACAAATTTCACGCCCGTCTGCAGCGCATAGACGAAGCCCGAACAGGCGGCGGATACATCGAAACCCCAGGCGCCCTTGGCCCCCAGTTTGTTCTGCACCAGGCAAGCCGTGGAAGGAAACATCATGTCGGGGGTCACGGTGCCGACAAAAATCGCTTCCACGCTGGTGGCGGGGATGCCGCGCCCGGCCAACGCCCGTTTCGCGGCTTCCACCGCGAGGTCCGAAGCCGCCATGCCTTTATCGACAATATGCCGCTGCCGGATTCCCGTGCGCTCGATGATCCACTGGTCATTGGTATCGACCATCTTCTCAAGATCGGCATTGGTCAGCAGACGCGGAGGCACATAAGTGCCAAGGGCAGAGATCTTGGCCCGCACAGGGTTCGCCAATAGTTCTTCTCCAGTGTTAGATCCTCGAACGGATTATTGTACTAACAAAAGACATTCTGCCCTTCGCAAAAAAGCGCGAAGGGCAGAGATCGTAGGATGGGCCATCAGGGTTTGAACACCGTCTTATTTTTTGATGGTGAAACTGACGCTGACGTTCGTGCCCTTATCGTCCGGCGTTGCCGTTACTAGAACGCTCCGCTTGCCTACCTTGTCTTCCCCATTGACGATGCCGGCGACCTTGCCATCGGTAGTGTTGGAAGTGGTCGACACCTTAAACCCGCCTGACTTCAACTGGTCGCCATAATAACTCATGACTTTTTCGGTCGAATCCGGCGTGGTGAAGCCAGCGGTGCCAGTCTGCTCGCCTTCGGCGCTGGCTGAGAGTACGCTCTGGGGAGATGCGCCCGGGTAAACCGGCACCCAAGCCGGCGCCTTGTCTGTATTGGCGCCGATCTTGACCGTTCCATCGGGCCCTTTCATCTCAACATTGCCGGAATTCAGGGTGATGGTCCCTTCCTTGCCGTTCTCGTCAACAATCACCATGGTCTTCTTCTCAGGATCGAACTTCATGGAAGTGACTTTGCCGGTCCTCTTGTCGCGCACCACGATGGTGCCGGCAGCGTCGTTGCTGGAAACCATCTCCAGGTCCTTGTTCATCGCCACTGCCATCCTGGCCCCAACCAGGCCGGGGTTCTTCTTCGCTAGCTCTGGATCAATGCCCGCCTGTTTGGCTTTGTTCATTGCCCAGAAGCTGAACCCGGCAACAGCAATAATACAGATTAGGATCAGGGTGCCACATCCGCCGAGAATCCAAAGCAGCACGTTGGATTTCTTGGCCGGCGCGACCGGAGGAAGCATCCCGCCGGGCGTCTGCGGGCCTGTGGATGGAGTTGTAGACATTTGAGAATCTCCTATTGGAACTCGAATATGGGGGAAAGGGATTGGAAAACATTATACGGCCAGAGGCGGGCGGCCCAAATCGAAAATCATCCTGGGACTATCCGAGGCAAAAGGATTCATGGGCGGTAGCGTAGGAGAAAACCAGGAGAGACGGAAGTGCGGTTGAACGTATCCCAAAAAAAAGCACCGGGCACCCCGCTGCACACGCACTAGCCCGTTACCGTTGCTTCCTTCCGGACCTGGCGGGATTGGCGGGATTGCGTCGCGCGGGACCCGGCGCAACTGATTCTAACATCAAACAAATCCAAAAGCCCACCACCGAGTCACAGCTCTCTCAGCACAACGTAGCCGCACCCAAAACCTTTGAAACACAGCGCAACGAGTTGCAACGAAAACCTTTGCAACACAGAGGAACAGAGGAAGCAGAGGATTTGGGGGTTTGTGAGGCGGCTCCGAAATCGCCGCGAGCCGCGAAGATTCTGACGGATAGCAATACAGTGAAGATTTTTCGGGGTGAGGGTGGAAGAAGCCGTCACAAGCCACGAAGAATTAAAGACAGTCACGGATCTACCTCACAACCCTGTTTAGTCTTCCTCTGCGTATCCTCTGTTGCCTCTGTTCCTCTGTGTTGCAAAGGTTTTGGTTGTGGCTACGTAATGCTGTGTTTCAAAGGTTTTGCTGGCTTCTCCCGCTCCCGGTGACGGAAGGCCGTAACCGAAGGCACTTTTCTATCTTTGAGAATTCAAGCAAAATAGGCTTGTGTCCTCTGCTTCCACCCCGGTGAGCCTCAGCTCTGGCAGCGCCGAAAGGTTTTTCCAGGCGTCTCTTTACCTGCTGCTGGTGATGGGCTTTGCCGCGTTGGCCGGCACCGGCAAGCTCGACTTTCTTTCGCTGGCGCTGGGCGGATCGGCTCTGGTGTTGCGCGGCTACCATCTGCTGAAGGCCCGGAGCGTGATGATCTCCGAGCGCTGGACCACCTATCTGACCATCTTCTATTTTCTCTTCTACCTGCTGGACTACTTCTTCATCTCTCAGGGGTTCGTCAATGCCACCGTCCACATGGTGCTGTACATCATGGTCATCAAGATCTTCTCGGTGCAGCGTGACCGTGACCTGATGTACCTGGCGGTGCTGGCGTTTCTCATGGTTCTGGCCGCCGCCGTACTGACCGTGGATACGGTTTACCTGCTGACTTTCTGCATGTTCATGCTGGCTGCGGTGGCCACCTTCATCAGCATGGAAATGCGGCGCTCAGAGCGTGAGATGATCGTGGCCGGTGTACCGCCACAGCGTGAGAATAAGTTTCAGAAGGCCCTTACCGGGGCCGCTTTGATATTGGCCGCTTTAGTCATGGCCGGGGGCGCCGGCATATTCTTTGCCCTGCCCCGCATGAGCATGGGGGGCGGCTACCTGCGTAATCTGGGCGTGGAGAGCGACCTGGTAAGCGGCTTCAGCGGAGTCACGAAACTCGGCGGCATCGGCAAGATACAGCAATCCAATGCTGCGGTCATGCACATCCAGGTAACGCGAGGAAGGCTGCCCGCCGATACCCATTGGCGCGGCCTGGCCCAGGCCAACTTTGACGGGCAGCGCTGGTGGAATCCTCGGCCCGAAGCGGGAACGTTTGAACCCATGGGCAACGTGGCCCTCGACCTGCGCCGCGTTCGCATCAACGGACAACCGCTGTTCAACACCAGCCAGCCCGGCCGTCATCATCCCAACCTCGCCTATCGGGTGATCATGGAACCGGTGGGCACCAACCTGTTCTTTCTCGCGGAAACGCCGGTGCGCGTCAATGGTCCTTACCGCAATGTAGCCATTGCCACCGACGGCGCGGTCTACAACGCGGAAGAGGGCCGGGCCATCGGACTGTACGAAGGGGAAGCCGACACCACCAATCCGGTGACGCTGGTTTCGAATCCAACCTCAAACGGCTATCCCCCGGCGGTGGCCTCCAAATACCTGCAACTTCCCAATCTCGATCCGCGAATACCTGAACTGGCGCGGAGCATCACCGCCCGTAGCGAAACGAATTACGCCCGTGCCCGGGACGTAGAAGCGTACCTGCAGGGGAGCTTCGGCTATACGCTGGAATTGCCGGCCACCGAGCAGAATGATCCGCTGGCCCATTTTCTCTTTGAGCGAAAGAAGGGCCACTGTGAATACTTTGCTTCTGCCATGGCCATCATGATGCGCACACTGGGCATTCCCTCACGGCTGGTGACCGGCTTCCGGGGCGCTGAGTTCAACGATCTGAACCAGACCTATATCGTCCGCGGACGCGACGCCCACGCCTGGGTGGAGGTCTACTTCCCCGAGTACGGCTGGGTCACGTTCGATCCCACTCCGGGTTCCGGCGATTCACCGGCTGCCGGCGGCTTCGCGCGCTTGGCGCTTTACCTGGACGTTGCGCGTGAAATCTGGCGCGAATGGATTATCAATTACGATTTCAACCATCAGGTGCGCCTCAGCACCGAACTGGGCAACCGCACCAACTCCGTACAGGGCCGCGTGCGCCTCTGGTACATCGGCATCTATAGTAAGCTGCTGCGCCACGCCCAAAAACTGCCGCAGCTCACATCTCTTTCTCCGGTGGGCAATGCTCTGCTCATCGTGCTGATCGTGGCGCTCGGGTCGCTGCCGTTCTCGCCCCGCGCCTGGCGGGCCTGGCAACTGCGGAAGATTCTTCGTGATCCCGGGCGGGCGCCCGGCAAGGCCGCCAGCTTCTGGTATATGCGCATGCTGAAGATGATGGAAGGCCATGGCATTAAAAAGACTCCGGCCCAGACTCCGGAGGAATTCGTCTCAGGCATCGCCGATCCGAAAATAAAGAAAGACCTGGTGGTGTTTACCGAGCACTATGAACGCGCCCGCTTCGGCGACTCAGCGGAAGACGCGCAGCGGCTGCCGGGACTGCTGGAAGCTATGACCGGACGAAAATAGGAAGTTGCAGACCGCGATTTGCGGCCCGCGCCTCAATAAAGCAACGCGCCGCAAATCGCGGTCCGTAGTGAGACTACTTCGCCACCACGCCGCAGGCAATCCGATCGCCGGAATTGCCGCTGGGATCAGTCTTGCCGTCATCAGCCTTGGCGTGGACTACCAGGGCCGTGCCTCCTCCGGTAAAGACCGAGTGTGGGCCATCGGCAAGCGTAACGTTGGGAGCAATCAGAGTTGCTTTGGCGTTGCCTTTGATGTCCGCCTTAAAATTGGGGACATCGCCGGCATGAGGGCCTTCCGCATTCTGCAACCCATGCTTCTTGGTGTCCGGATTGAAGTGCGGACCGGCCGATTTGAAATCCGGGCCTTCGCACTTGGCCGCCTGGTGTACGTGCAACCCGTGCTCACCGGCCGTGAGTCCGTGCAGGTTCAGTTTGATTTTTACGCCTCCGGTTGCGCTCGAAAGGGTTGCCGTGCCCGCGTCCTTACCCTGGGCATTCTGCATTTTCACCACCACCGATTTCGGAGGCTTGGGGGCCTTGGCGCCTTTGGCCATGGCTGCGGAACAGGCCAGAGTGAGCATGGCCGCCAAGGCGGCGAGGTGCATGGTCCGGAAAGCGCGATGTGTGCTGTGCATATGCTTCAATTCTCCTTCAGGAATTGTATGAGGTGAGACCGACAGAGACTCGATTGCCTGATCGACACACGAATTGTACTAGCAGGCGGCGGGTTTTAGGGGGATTTGACCGCTCCAGATTCATCGATGTTTCTTCCTGTGATCGCCGCGCCAATTCGTGTTCATTCGTGTCTATTCGTGGCCAAAGGCTCTTGCTCTATTGCCCCGCAAGCAGCCTTCCCGCCACGTCACAATACAAATCCACCGCCTGCAAGAGCTGCTTTTTGGAAATGAACTCGCGGTCGGTGTGGGCCACGTGGATCGAACCCGGCCCCAGCAGCACCGGCTCTCCCCATTGGCTCAGCGCTGGGATATCTGTAGTAAAGGCCGCCACCATGGTGTCAATGCCCGGCACGGTCCGCAGCTTCAGGAACGGGATCTCCAGGACGAACTCAGCCTCGGCCAGCCCGCGGATGCTCTCCGTGATCTGGCGGCGTAGGGCCTCCGATGGGCCGATCAGTCGATACAGCAAATGCGCCCGGGCGTGATCGGGAATTACATTGGGCGCTCTTCCGCCTTCAATCAGACCGATATTCACAGTGGTCGGGCCAACCTCGGGATTTTCCGGCAGTTGGATTTCTTTCAACCGCGCGAGCGCCAGAAGCAGTTTCTCGATGGCCGATTCACCCAGCTCCGGATACGCCGAGTGCGCCATCTTTCCCTTAGCAGTAAGCTCGACACGCAATGCGCCCTTGGAAGCCACGGCGATTTTATTTTCTGTGGGCTCGCCGTTAATCAGAAAGCGGCTGCCGGACGCATTCTCGTTCGCCTTCTTCGCTCCCAGACTGTCACGCTCTTCGCCCACCACAAAAAGCATTCCTACCGATGCGCCGGCCCGCCGCAGCCGCTCGCAGGCGGCCACCTGTGCGGCCACGATGCCCTTCGCGTCGCACGTGCCCCGTCCATAGATGTTGTCATGGTCTTCCGACGAGGGAATGAACGGCGGTACGGTATCGATATGGGTGGAAAAGACCAGATCGGGCCGATGGCCTTCTTCGAGCGTAGCCACTACGTTGAAGCGCTCATGGGCCACGGGCATTTTGTGTACGCAGTAGTCCAGCTTGCGCAGCTCTTCATACAGCGTAGCGGCGGCGGCGGCCTCGCTGCCGGTCGTCGAATCGATATCCACAAGTTGGCGGGTCAGAAGGATGGGGTCCATAGCCGGGTCTTCAGTGTATAAGAATAACCGCCCATGGCATTTTTCGCGAAATTCCGCCAAAATCAAGAGCGCACCACGGAGGCATTTGATTTTTTTCGCCCCAGGAGAGATGTCCGCATGAGATTGAAATCGCTGATGATCGTAGTGGCCTTCATGGCCGTGTCGTTTTTGCCCCGCAGTTTCGCGCAAGCCCGGCCGGAATCCTTTAGCATCAAGGAACACTACACCAAGTACGAATACCGCATTCCCATGCGCGACGGAAAGAAACTGTTCACCTCGGTGTATGTCCCCAAGGATAACGCCCATCCTTACCCCTTTCTGATGACCCGCACACCTTACAGCGTGGGGCCTTACGGGGTTGACCAGTTTCGCCAACGCCTGGGGCCTTCCGAGGCCTTCGACCGGGCCGGCTATATCTTCGTATTTCAAGACGTGCGTGGCCGCTTCCTCTCCGAAGGCGCGTTCGTAGAAATGCGTCCCCACATCGACAGCCCGAAATCCAATGCCGACGTGGATGAAAGCACCGACACCTTCGACACGGTCGAATGGCTGTTGAAACACATTCCCAACAATAATGGCCGGGTTGGCATCTGGGGTATTTCCTATCCCGGGTTCTTCACGTCCGCGAGCATTGTCGATTCGCATCCGGCCATCAAGGCCGCCTCGCCCCAGGCGCCCATGACCGACCTGTTCATGGGAGACGATGCCTACCATGGTGGAGCCTTCATGATGCTGGCGAACTTCGATTTCTACGGTTCCTTTAAACCGCAGGCCGAGCCTATGCTGCCGGCAAAGTCCCGGGAAAATTTCGACTGGGGCGCCGCCGATGCCTATGACTTCTTCTTGAAGATGGGACCGCTGGCCAATGCCGACAAACGCTACTTCAAAGGCACGAACCCTCTGTGGAACGACCAGGTCAATCACAGTACTTATGACAACTACTGGCATGCCCGCGACCTCTCGCGCCACATGAAGAACATCAAGTGCGCGGTGCTGACCGTGGGCGGGTGGTTCGATGCGGAAGATCTTTCCGGGCCGTTCAAGACCTACCATGCCATCAGCAAGAATAATCCGGGGACATTTAGTGGACTGGTGATCGGGCCCTGGTCCCACGGAGGCTGGGCAAGGCTCGAAGGCGCCCGCCTGGGCCGGGTGGAATTCGGGCCGAAGACCGCTGAGTACTACCGCGAGCACATCATCTTCCCGTTCTTTGAGAATTATCTGAGAGGCAGCGGCGAAGCGAAGCTTCCCGAGGTTTCAGTGTTTGAGACGGGCTCCAACGTGTGGCGGCAATATCCGGCCTGGCCGCCGGCCAAGGCCCAGAGCAAGACGCTCTACTTTCATAGCGACGGGCGGCTGTCTTTCGATCCGCCGGCGGAAAAAGACCAGGCATTCGATGAGTATGTGAGCGATCCTCACAGGCCGGTACCATATATAAGCTATGGCGCAACTTCCGTCCCGCAGGAATATATGGCCAGTGATCAGCGCTTCGCGGCCAAGCGTCCTGACGTTCTCGTGTATGAGACCGGGCCGCTGGAGAACGATGTCACCATCGCGGGTCCGGTGTCGCCGCGCCTGTACGTCTCTACCTCCGGCACGGATTCCGACTGGGTGGTCAAGCTGATCGACGTGTATCCGGTGGAATATCCGGAGCCCGACAACCGCCCGCCGCAACCGCGTACCGATGTGAACCTGCCGGTGGAAAGCATGAGTGAGTTTCAGCAGTTGGTGCGGGGCGAGCCCTTCCGCGGCAAATTCCGCAACAGCTTTGAGCGGCCCGAGCCCTTCAAGCCCGGAGAGATGGCCCGGATCAATTTCGAAATGCCGGACATCAACCACACCTTCCGGCGCGGCCACCGCATCATGGTGCAGGTGCAGAGTTCCTGGTTCCCGCTGGTCGATCTCAATCCCCAGACCTTTGTGGATATACCCAACGCCAGCCCTGCAGATTTCAAGAAGGCCACCGAGCGAGTCTATCGCTCGGCCGGCGCAGCTTCAGGAATTATGGTAAACGTAATGCCGGAAAACTAGAATCTGAATTCACCACGGAGTCATGGAGAAGAACAAAAACAAAATCAGCCACGAATGAACACGAATGACACGAATTAAATCAAACGAGTGGAAATTATCTTGAGGTTCGGCGCGATTCTGTTTTTGGTTCGTTTCTTGATTCTGTTTTTGATTCGTGTTCATTCGTGTAAATTCGTGGCTAAGTTTTTGTTTTTCTCCGTGACTCCATGCCTCCGTGGTGAGTTCTTGATTTTTCTGATAAAAGAAACAGGTGGCCAACGAAATCAAAACGTTCTTCCTCAACGGACCAGCCGGCAAACTGGAAGCTCTTTTGAACGAGGGCCAGGCGTCGGCCACCCATGTGGCGCTGGTCTGCCATCCACACCCTCTGTTTGGCGGGACGGTACACAACAAGGTTGTCTACCACGCCATGAAGGCCTTGAGCGGCTTCGGCTTTCCGGTGCTGCGCTTCAACTTTCGCGGCGCGGGGTTGAGCGAAGGCCAGCATGATAACGGACGCGGCGAAGTCGATGACGTCCGTGCAGCGCTCGACTGGCTGCATTCGGAATATCGCCGGCCCATCGTCTTCTGCGGGTTCTCGTTTGGCGCGGCCACCGGACTGCGCGCCGCCTGCCCGGATGATCGCGTTGTTGCCTTGATTTCACTAGGCACACCCGTGGCGGCCGAGGGCCGATTCTACAGCTTCAAGTTTCTGGCCAACTGCGCCAAGCCCAAACTGTTCATCAGCGGGGCGCTCGATCAGTACGGCCCGGAAGCCCAGTTGCGCCAGGTGGTCGAATCAGCAGCCGCGCCCCGGCATCTCGTTCTGGTGCCGGACGCCGACCATTTTTTTGAAAGACATCTGGCGGAATTACAAACAGCCATTCGCGATTGGATTCCATCCACTCTCGGCCTGCCCGCAGGTGCGGAAGCAGGGTAAGATGCCTGCCGGACCATTCTCCGTCTCCATGCAATCGGCGGCCCGCGCGATTTTCCGCGCGGCGTTGGCGGAGTGTTCCATCGAGAAGGCCTTCGCCCGCAATCTGGATTACAACCACGGCGTGCTGCGCATTTGTGAAGACCTCTACGACCTGAAATCGTACTCGCGTGTCATGGTGGTTTCTTTTGGCAAGGCCGGACACAGCATGGCCGAAGCTCTGGCGCGCCAGACAGGCACGCTGGCCCAGGGGATTGTCGTTGATCCCAGCCCGGTGCCGCACCAGGTATCCGGATACCGTTACTTTGCCGGGGGCCATCCGCACCCCAACAGCGAGAGCGTGCGCGCCGCCGAAGCCATTCTCAAGTCTCTGACGGCGCTCGACCAGAACGGGCTGGCCCTCTTCATGATCAGCGGCGGCGGATCGGCCGCGGTCGAGTGCCCCATCGATACAGAGATGATGCTTTCCGATCTGGTTGCTACGTACCAGACGTTGGTGTTGTCAGGCGCGCCTATCGCCCAGATCAACGCCATCCGCAAACACCTTTCGGCGGTCAAAGGTGGACGCATGGCCAGGGCCGCGCATCCGGCGCAGCAGGTTTCGATTCTGGTGTCTGACGTGCCGGCAACGGCCCTCGACTCTCTGGCTTCCGGCCCAACCATGCCCGATTCTTCCACCATCGATGAGTGCCATCGTATCGCCGCCGATTACAAACTGCTGGAAGGCCTTCCGCCCAGCGTGCGTGAGCTGTTCGAACGGCACGCTCTGGAAGAAACACCTAAGAAAGACGATCTTGCCTTCCACCGCTCTCGCTGGTGGAAGGTGTTGTCGAGCGAAACCGCGGAGCAGGCCGCAGCCGCCGCGGCCCGCAACCATGGATTCACTGTGGAAATCGACCACACCTGCGACGACTGGGACTGCGCCCCCGCCGCTGATTACCTGCTTGATCGTGTGCGTGCCTTGCGCCATCCTTCCGGACGCGTCTGCCTGATTTCCGGCGGTGAAATCACGGTGAAGGTCCCCGCCCAGGCCGGCAGCGGAGGCCGCAACCAGCACTTCGCGCTCTATTGCGCCCGGAAGATCGCGGGGGAAGATATCACGGTCCTCAGCGCCGGCACCGACGGCATTGACGGCAGCAGCCCGGCCGCCGGCGCGTTGGCCGATGGAACGACGATGGCCCACGCCCGCGCTGCCGGCCTCGACCCGGAAGTTTATTTCAACGCCTTCAACAGCTATGAATTCTTCGAACTCATGGGCGCCGCGATTCACACTGGATCCACAGGGACGAATGTCAGGGACTTGAGGATATTGATAGCGTGAGGAAGCTCTCAGCCCTGATACAGATTGGTAATTGCCAAAATTGGTAATCGGGGAATTGAAGAACTCTGGCCGCTGTACCGCAGATGAACGCTGATTACCGCTGATGAACTCAGATGGTTCCTTGAATGAAATTGGATGCGCCGATTCACTTTACAATTTCCCGATTACCCGATTTTGGCAACTACCAATCTGTATCAGGGCTGAATGCTGAGTGCTAACGGCTAATTGCTAATTGCTAATTGCTAACTGCCATTTACTACTCGACATTCCTTCTCGCCACCACCTTCAATGAGTCCGCCGCCAGGATCTTCTTGATCTGGTTGCGGGCATGAAGGGCCCAGGGGCCGGTGCTGTCGAGTTTGGCATAGGCCTGCCAGTGGTTGAGGGCCTTGCGTGGCTGGCGCGCTTTTTCGTAGGCCAGGGCCAGATTGTAATGAGCATCGGCGTAGGTCGGGGCCAGGGAGATGGCGGCAAAGTAGGCGTGAATGGCGTCCTGCAGGCGCCCGGTTTCATCGAGCACGTTGCCCAAATCGAAATAGGCAAGCGCGTAACGAGGATCCACGGCGATGGCCTGGCGGTAGAAGCGCTCAGCCTGCACGTAGTCCTGCCGGTTGTAATACAGCGTGCCCAGATTGATGAAAGCCGCCGCATGGCCGGGATCGAGCTCCGTACACTTTCCGTAGGCCTCAATGGCATCAAGCTGGGTCGTCGGGTCTTCTTCCATGGCCACGCCCCGCGCAAAGAACTCGGCAGCGCTTTCCGCGGTGCGCATGCTGTGGATCTTCACCGGTTCGAGCAGGCGGGTTTCGGTGAAATCCATGACAAACTGGCCATCCAGTGGTTCGACGGAAGCCCCGTGATGGCGGAATGCGACCCGCGACTTGCTGGCAAAGGCGCTGGCTTCGAGCAGGGGATTCTCCATGCCCGCCACCTGCTGCTGCATGGCGCGCAGAGAATCGCGAATCACCGCCGGACGCACTCGCTTGGCCCGCAGTTCACGCAGCTTTTTCAATTGTAAGAGGTCAAAAAAGGAATAGGAGTCCGCGACAGGTATCAGGCCTGATTTCTCCCAGCCCGCCAACTGTCGCGCTGTAATGCGAAGAATTCGCAGGACGTCCGCTCGTTGGTATCGTTCCACAGTAGGGTGGCTTCTTGTGTATTGAGCCATCAACATTATGCGCAACCAGTACCCTGCTTAGCAAGAGCAAAGTTGCTGAAAGCAAGGGAGAAAGCCCATTTTTGTGTGGAAAACCCGTAAATTTCCCCTGCGGTTCCCATTCTGCCCCGCCTGCGGTGTCTTCAAGGTTCCTTAGACAACAGACCCCGGCTTGAGCAAGTAACATAGGTACTCTTGAATCGAAGGCCCCATGTGGTACGCTTTCCGCAGATTGACCCACTACGGCGAATTGAGATGGGGCGCTCCGGGCGTCGCGCCTGGGCTTTACGCGCTATCATTCCTCTTCTAAAATCAATACAGGCCGACGTAGCTCAGTTGGTAGAGCAGTCGATTCGTAATCGACAGGTCATCGGTTCAATTCCGATCGTCGGCTCCATGTTTATTGTCGATGCGCCCCCGGGACATCACCTCTCCCGCTGTGCTCACGTCCCAACCCAGATCAAAGTTCAAGTCCGATCGTTGGCCCCGGAGTCTCTTCTGCTTCACGATTTCCTTGGACCCGCATAGGAAAGGAAAGTGATCGTCGTGGATCGAAAACATGCCATGGAAGCCATCCTCGAAGCCAAACTCAAGCAGAACAAGACTTTTAACCAGATCTCCGAAGCCGTCGGCCGGCATCCGGTCTGGGTGACCAGCGCCATCATGGGCCAGCAGAGCATGTCTGCCGATGAGGCTGGGAAGCTTACTGCCTACCTGGGTTTGACGGAAGAGGTCGCGTTGAGCCTGCAGAGCCGTCCCATGAAGGGGTCTCTCGACACCCCGGTTCCCGTCGATCCGCTGATCTATCGCTTCCACGAAATCACCCAGGTCTACGGCACGACCTTAAAGGCGCTCATTCATGAAATGTTTGGTGACGGCATCATGAGCGCCATCGACTTCGAAATGGACGTTCAAAAAAAGGCCGACCCCAAGGGCGACCGGGTGGTCGTGACCATGAGTGGAAAATTCCTGCCTTACCGGAAGTGGTGATTCGCGACATCCACGTTTACCAGAAATGCGACCGCGCCCTTCATGTCAGGGTCGTTCGCCAGAGCATCAAGAGTCGAAGCGTCCGGAAGCGCTTCTCCGTCCTCCATCATCCCCTCGATATGGAGGCTCAACGCTTCAACCGCCATCCTGCGCGCTTGGTCGAGCGTCTTGCCAGCCGTCACGCAGCCTGGAAAATCGGGGAAGCTGACGCCGTAATCCGACTTTCGTTCTTTATGCAGATACGCGATGTATTCCATGGATTTGCACCGTTCTTGCGCCGGGATCATCATACACACTTGCACCAGCCAAGCCGGCTTCAGCGCTTGCAAAAAACCGGCGCGCATTAGAAGATTCTGTCCGCTAATTCGAGAATTTATGCCCAAGCAAATGAGTCCATCTGAAGCGAGGTGTCCGATGAGGTATTTGATTCTATTGACGCTGCTCCTCCGGCTGTTCAGTGGCGCGCTTAGCGCGCAAACCAAGTCACTGCTGATTGAAGACATGACCTGGACGGAAGTGCGTGACGCGATTGCGTCCGGTAAGACGACAGCAATTTATTACGCCGGCAGCATCGAACAAAACGGCCCCGGAGTGGCGTTAGGCAAGCATCTCTTCATTGCCCATTATCTCGCGGCGAAAATCGCTGAACAGCTTGGCAACGCGCTGGTCTATCCGGTTATGCCCTTTGCGCCCACAGGGAATTGGGGACGAACGGAAGCGGGTGTGATCGACCCCGCCAAAAAGGGCGGCCACATGCGCTATAGCGGCAGTGTGCATGTCTCCGAAGAGACGTTTGCCGCCGTCGCCCATGACGTCGCCCTGAGCGCCATTTCGGCGGGCTTCAAGAACGTCATGCTCATGGGTGACCATGGCGGTGGCCAATCCACATTGGCCAAGGTGGCGGAAGAACTGAATCAGGAGTGGGGGCCGAAGGGAATTCACGTCTGCTACATTCCGGACGTGTATTACAAAGAAAAGGATGTGATGAAAGATTATCTGGCGAAACACGGCTTGCCTCTCGATTCACATGCCGGAACCGACGACACTTCGGAGGTCCTGTATGTCGATAAGATGGTGAACGGGAACTCCCCCAGGTGGATCCGTCCGGACAAGCTGGTGAACTCCAAAGGGAATGACGGCAGCGGAGTCAATGGCGATCAGACCAAGGCGACGCTCGAGATCGGCAAGATGTTTACCGAGGCCAAGATTGCTCTTGCGGTGGCGCAGATAAGGCAACGGATGGCTGTGAAGAAGTGAAGCGTGATTTGGAAATACTCTACCGTACGGCCACCATGTAATCAAAGTTTCCTGGACCCAGGCGCCGGTGGAGGTGGTCGACGATGGCCTTTACTTGGGCCGCGGTCTCATTTGGGCCGGAAATATAGAGGGGCTTGCCCTCATGCCCATAATTGAAATAAGAAGTACACATGGCGGAGTCCACATCGCCGAAGATCTGGTGCGCCATCGCATAATCGGCATGGGGGGTGAACCCTAACTCACGCGCGTAGACCACACCGCCTTCGACCAGCTTCCGTAAACAGGCCGGTTCGACCCGCTGCAAGTCTTCATCCACCAGCCGCTGGCGCAAGCGCCGGTCATACTCATCCCTGGTTACCATGGAGAAAAAGGCATTCTTGATGCCCAGGCAAAATACGTCCAGCAGGAACACCCCAAGGGCTATGCGTCCATCCGGCAGCGAACGCGCGAAAACCAAGTTGCCGATTCCGGTCTCGAACAGATTTACCGGCACCAGACATTCAAGGATGGGAGCACTGGCGGCCTGTGCCATTTGCAGCGCCATCGACAAAGTTACTTGAGACTTGGGCGGTTTCATGGCCTGCTTCTGCCGCTTGCGGGCCAGATATTTCTGGTATCGGGTTTCAGCTTTTGGGTTGTCGTCGTTCATATCATCCTGGATGATACTGTCTTTGAAATGCCAGAAATTCTATCTGGTTCGTGGCCGCATATGGAAATCTGTGGCGAGCGATAGCAATTGTTCCGGTATCCTTGCCTCATGGCCAAGCACTTTTCACTGGATGTAACCCACCGCATCTATCCCATGCGCGGGCTTTTCGGTTGCTTCCATCTGCTGCACGATGCCTCAGCCGGTAAGGCCGTACTCATCGATACGGGCCTGGTTGGGGAAATGCCCCGGCTTACGCGATTACTGGGGGAACTCGGCCTGCTCTGGACCGATATCACAGCGGTCCTGATGACCCATGGACACCTCGACCACTCCGGCAATCTTTTTCGGATACAACAACTGACTTCGGCTCCAGTATTGGCCCATCCGGTGGAGCAGCGGCATATCGATGGAACGTTTCCTTATACCGGAATCAGCCGGGTGTGCGGAGCGCTTGAAGCCGTGGGCCGCAGCCTGTTGCGGTATCGGCCGGCGCCCATTGATCAACCTCTTAGTGACGGCATGGAACTACCTTACTGGGGCGGCCTGCGCGTCATCCACCTGCCCGGACACACCGGAGGACACTGCGGTTTTTACAGCGCCCGCTTTGAGCTGATCTTTACCGGAGACCTCTTCGCCAGCTACGGGCGCATCGCCCATATGCCGCCCGCCATACTCAACAGTTGTCCGGAACACTTTCCGGCCAGTCTGAAGAAGGTGCAGGCGTTGTCTCCCCGGCACATCATCCCCAATCATTACTTCGGGGTGGATGGTGAACGGCATTGCGCCAGCTTCGGCAGGCTGCTGGCCCGTCATACCTAGCTGCCCTCCCTGAACCCCTGCTCTCCGATCAGTGGTACGAACCGGCAACCTTCCATGCACCCCAGGGAAGATCCCGTCGGGAATCACGCGGGCAGCGGTTCGGGGATTAGCAGCACCCATATGGACGTCGGCCAGGCGGTCGAGCGGTGCCGGTTCACGGAGCGTAGGATTTTCGGCGGTCGCGCTTGGGCTCGAGCGAAGAATCATGAGGAAGCACGCAGTCTTTATAAGCAGCAGTTCTCCGAGCTCAGGAAACTCGACCGAGCCGATGGGCAAATTGCAAGCATTGGTAGCCTTGGCGCAGGCTGCCGCGAGTGCAGGTGATACCGATCTGCTCTCAGAATTTGAGCACAGAGACTTTTGATTTAGGGATGCAGTATTTCACTAAAGATACCCGGACGACATGGGTGCAAACTCACCGTGGATTTGAAGGGCTTGTAGGATTTACCGCATCAAGAAAATTTTCAGATATTAAATCTCTACCTAGAGCACGAAACTCAGCCCGCTAATCCCTGCAGCGATCTTTTTCAAGGTAGCAATCTGATTCAGGTCCTTATTTTCAAAAAAGCTCAAACGCCGCCCTCGATAACGCGATGCTCAACAGGCAAGCTGTGGGTTTTCGCTGAAGGTGCTCCCCAATTTCATCTGGTCGCGCAATCGCAGGATAACGACGCGGGAGCGGAACCTCCGCGCGCGCGCGCGGCTTTTCCCCCTTCTCGCATCCTCCCATAATCCAACAATGTGCAAGTACCAATGCCAAGAAATACTTAGCGGACCTTCTGTTGGCCAGACAAATGCACTAAAGCCGAGTGAGGGCCACATCCTATGATCGTCATTCTTGAGAAACAAGCCTTTACGTGAGTCCGAGAGCATTTGCAAGAACTCACGGTCTCTGGAATCGATGTTTTTTGCGACAAAGGGGAAACCATGCATGCAGATAGAGTAGACCTATCCTGGGATTTAGAAAAATCGAGATGGATAGTACGAATTGAAGCTGGCAACCAAGTGATTCGCCGCCATTGCGACATCCGCAAGGAGGCCGATGAAGAAACCCTTCACGTAACGGCAAAGAAGACCGTACGGGATGAAGGCTACGAGCCGGAACTGACTCCTGTATATATTCATCGCTGAAAGCGCTGGCAGGCTCTCTAGTTAGTACCGTAACCTGATAAACTGTTCAGCAGCCAGATCGCTGTATACTGTGTTTCTTGACGTAAACGACCGCTGCCAAGCAGCAAGAACCATGCCGTCCTGGTACTAACTCAAAAGCAGCGAAAGATCTTGGGCAATGGTTGCGTCGAACCGACCCCGATCTAGCGCTGGCTTTTTGTGCGCCTGATGTTGCGGTCGAACGAAGGCCATAGCAGCACCGCGGCAGTCTGAGGGTTGCGGGTTCATTCGTCGAGCAGGAACGGTCAGTCCGCGGTGCAGGATCACTCTGCGGGAAATATTCTTGCTACTCCGTCTCTCCGACAGCAGTACTGGCGGAATCTTCGCGATGTTCTTTTGACCTATTCCTAGGTTTGCCCTTCGCAGTCCGAAACGCCTGTGCGCCGATTTTTAACAGGTCCATAGCTTTCTCTCGGCCCACCTCGGACTCGAACGCCTCAACGAGGATGGCGTCCACGGTCTTCTTAGTAAGCGGAGTGCCCTCGAAGGCGCCTTCGCGGAATAGATCACGGATCCGACTAATGATATCATTCGTTGCTAAGTAGTTTGCGGGATCAAATTTGACGGCCCGATCGATATCTTTGCCATCAATATCCCCCGTCCGCGTGGCAGCAACGGCAACGGTCCGGTGAATGACGTTTTCCAACTGTCGGAGGTTGCCGGGCCACTTTTGTTCCCGTAGCCGGCTCATGGCGTCTGGTGATAACGTCCGGAGCGGAGCACCGGGACGCGCCTTTTGCTCCTCCCTGAGGCATCTCTCCACGAGGTTTTCCATCAACCCGGGAAACGCACACTTTATTTCGTCGAGAGAGAGCAGTTCAATCACGAACGAGCCGAGTCGATAGAAGAGCTCCGGCAAGATGGAATGGTACGGCGGGGTCAACGCAGCAACGTACCAGACATCAAGGTCCCTTATCTCATGCTTCTCTGTACCACCCACAGGTATGAATCGACGCTCCTGGACTGTCGTCAAGAGTTGCGCCTGCACTGGCTTCGGAACGTATCCCAGCTCATCTATGAAGAGCATGCTTTGGTTTGCTTCCACGATCCGGCCAATCCTCAAACGTACATCCGTGAACGTGCCCGGCAGAGTCCCGAATAGGTCGATCGCTGCGACATCTTCACGTGCTGCCACTAGGTTGGTATGGACCGGCTTCGTCGGAAGGGTCTTCAGCGTCGGAATACGTCTCCGATACTCTTCAATGGTCTTGTGGTCTTTGCTTTCGAAATTTCGCTTATCCAAGGAAGCATCGAGCATTCGTTCTCGAGCATCTTCTCTCCTTCTCACTTCTTCAGGAGGTAGCTGCTTTCTCCATCGTACGTAAAGCTCTTCGGCCAGGCTTGACTTACCAGTACCTGTCAAACCCAACAAGACCACGTGTGAGGGATGTTCGGCGAGGCTGTCCATGAGAAAGTTGCTTTCTACCGGATCGCACTTAGAAAACGGGATTGGAATAAATGTCTTTGGTTTAGCTTCTCGCGACTGATCCATGCCACGCCTCCTGAGTTGCTACTGGGAGAATTCCCTCACCTTCTAGGTTGGCTCTCACTCAACACGCTCGCGCATGCCAACCAAAGGCCCCCCGACCCTTGGTTGGTACTGACGATTCGATCTAGCGGAATCTCGTAAGAAGCATTGATCTCATCACTGAGCCTCATGCCTTTTGTAAGTTCCTCATCGACTTTCGAGGAGTATACAACAACCACTCGCCGCTGCTGTGGGGTCAAGGCACTCAGTATCTTGAGGCCGCCGCTCGGAATGTTTCCGTAAAAATCCAGGTCGACTACGATCAGGCGGAGATCGGCGCCGGCCTCCTTTATCTCTTCCAGGACTTGGTCCACCTCCCCAAAGGTCGTTCCGCACGCGTCTCCAAATTTGGCTTCAATCTTGAATTGCAAGAATTCATGGATGGCCTCTCTGTTCTCTTTCCTGTCGTCAGCTATTATATATCGGATCACTTTTGCTCCTCGCGTCTCTGTATTCACAGGTGTAATTAGAATGTGAGTTGCCATACACAGGTCAACCTTTGCCGCTTGTGTCCAATCTCATTGTCAATAAGTTTGCGTCTAGAATCAGCTAAGTATGGATATCATTTGTCCATTTCGAGTTGCAGCAGACGTGAATTTGTGTTCGAATGACTGCACCATCTATTCACTGTTCACGCCCCTTACCGGGCTATAAGCAGTGGGCAGTTCGATGCGGAACACGGTTTTCCGCGGCCCAGTGGATTCCAATTCGAGTTTGCCTTCAATAAGTTCCAATAGATGCCTTGCAACCCAGGTCCCGTGGGGTTTCTGAAACAGCTTGGTATCCTGCGGGATTGGTGCGCCGCTGTTCGCGACGCGCGCCAGGATAATGGGTTCCTTGCGCTCGTTGAAACCATGCTCCAACTCAACAGTGACTCTCCGTTCCTCAGATGCTTTTTCGCCGTTTTCACGAAGCCGATCGAACGCCCACTGTAAGAATAAGGGGGGCGCCACAACGAGGTATCGATCGTCGCCCTCACTAGAGTTCAGTGTGAACCTTCGTTCCGTGAGAAATTCCTTCAAATCGACAGGCTTCGGATTGAGGCCTTCAGGCCAGTCCTTGAAGAAGTCTTCAGCAGATGTGACGGCGTTCCGCACAGGAATCGTTAGATCTCGGTCGACTGCCGCTAGTTTTTCCACTAACAGCGCAACACGGAAGTCCAGTGGCTTTAGTGGTTGTTTTAGATCGTGCTTCAGTACAGAGTTAAGGCCAATGAGCAGATCGACTAAGTCTCTGCGCTCTTCGCGCCGCACCGCAACACCATGCTTGACTAAAGCTCCAAACGTGAGCATGGTGAGCAAAAGTGCGATCTTAAGCAGAGCGGACAGGAAATATTGAGGGAAAACTAGCTGTCCCCATATCCCGCCAAGCTGAACTGCGGCGTAAAGGAGCATGCTTCCTGCGGAGACTAAGCCTACAATATCACGCTGCGCGCGGTTCATTTCTCGCAGAAGCCCCAGACCAAACATGAGAGTCCCCGCGCAATTGGCAGCCGCGCCGAGTGTGTCGCCTGTGTGCCCTTTCGCCCAAGTCACCTCAGACCATGCAAATAAGATCGATACGATGGCGAAACAAGTTGGCGCCACCCAGTTTCCAAGAATGCGGCTTAGCCTCGACATATCAATGCCAGCATCTGTTGGGAGTCGGAGTCCATGGTGAAACCGTTCCTCTCCAAGCTTTAGCAGAGATGATCCGGCAAGAAAGAAACAAAAGGCAACTGCAGCGCTCAAAATCGTCAAAAGTGCTGGGTCGTTGTCGGGGAATCGGCATTTCTGGGAATCGAAGAGGCTTAACTGCACGATGTATTGTGCTACCCAAAGAACATAGCCGGCAAGGAGCGCAGGCACGATTTGAGTTTTCACGATGCGATGAAGTCCTGCACGGAACTGACCTCGACATAATACAAAAATGAGGGCAATGATAACCGCAAATATGAGGACTATGTTTGCAAAGTAGAGCGAGTAGAGAAGCTTCTCGTATTCGCAAATGGTTTCAAGACTGAGATGTCTGTCGTACCAGATCCAGTGGCCGAAATACTTGATCATTACATCGAACACGGAACCCTCCCAACAATTTGTACACCATCGTAAGGCTGGGAACGGGTAGTGAGCAGAACACCAGCACGGAGCCCAGTTTGGCCAGCAGCGCCAAAATCGTGAAGTATCATAGCCTTTCGAATAGAACGCTGTTGCCCACGAAATGAGGTGCCACGGTCTTTGATCATTTCAGTATTTCTCTGTTTCTTTGCTCCGTGAATACCCCACTGGGATGACCTTTCTCCGTCGCTGATTTCAGCAGCTCTCAAGAGGATCGCTTGAGGTGCATCTACCGTGCCATAGATAAATACAAGGATCAAGTGCTTTGCTATCAAGGATATGTCGGAGTTTTGACGAATCGCACAAAGCAGGCGGAAGTGGAGAAGCCACCCAAAGCAAAGGAAATTCCTCTTCAGCAAACGACCAATTAATTGCCAATTGCTTTTGCTATTTGCCTTCCCTGAACCCCTGCTCTCCGATCAGAGGTACGAACCGGCAGCCTTCCAGGCACTCGACTGAGATTCCATGCGGCTGTTTGCGAACCAGGTGCAACACCTGGTCTTCGGAGTTGCCGACGGGAATGGCGAGCCTTCCACCGACGGCCATTTGCGCCATCAAGGCCGGAGGAACGCGCGGCGCAGCCGCGGCCACAATGATCGCGTCAAAGGGCGCGGCTTGCGGAAGGCCCAGCGAGCCATCGCCGGTCACCAGCGTGACATTCTCGTGCCCCAGCCGCTGTAGCAGCAGCCGCGCCGTTTCAGTGAGCTCTGGGTGACGCTCCATGGCGAAGACCTGCGCCGCCAGCCGGGAGAGCACAGCGGTCTGATATCCGGAACCTGCGCCGATTTCGAGGACGCGGTCGGTGGGCTTGATCTCCGCCACCTGCAGCATGATGGCGATCATGTATGGCTGGGACGTGGTCTGCTGTTCACCAATCGCAATCGGATGGTCGGGGTAGGCTTGGGCAGTC
>Ga0210403_10000618_pt1 | contig 36610 bp, 38 predicted proteins | sample IncBWC19MmetaG_FD_150863 | JGI IMG/M metagenome (GOLD analysis project Ga0210403, IMG submission 150863) | Forest soil microbial communities from Barre Woods Harvard Forest LTER site, Petersham, Massachusetts, United States - Inc-BW-C-19-M | ecosystem: Environmental > Terrestrial > Soil >...
TGTAGTGTTCACCGGCAACGCCACCATCTTGAATCCAAGCTTCTTCGAGTTCGTAATCTCCACCGAATTCATCCTGTGACTTCTTTTGTGCTTCTAGGTTCTGATTTCTAATATCCAAAGAACGCGCAGCACCGTATCCGCGAGTTGCTGCGTTATAAAACCTACTTCTGTTGAGACCTCTATTTATTCTGGACCCACCTAGCTTAGTCCAATTTAGGGGATTCTTAGCTGTGCCACTAAAATTACCCGTCTCGACTGCTCGTTGAGCATTGGCTTTTATCCTGGCGCGGTATTGTCCAGGGGCGGACTCTTTGTAGTTCTTTCTTGCCTTCGACCAACCTCTTTTGACTGTCCCTGTTAGCTGACTAGGTAACGTGGCACTTTTTATGAACATAAATGCAATACCTATCCCGATGGCAGTACCAAAGACTCTTAAAAACCAGGGTATAATTGCCTTCCATAGTTCATCCATTTTATTCCCCTAAAGTTTTAACTTAGTATTACTAGGCTTGACCCAATATGTTGCCAGCGACTGAGCTAGCGATAAGTATCAAAACAACAATTGGATACATAATAAGCATCTTTAACAATAACCCCCACCACTTTTTAAAGTAGGACTCTGTGCCTGGCAAAAGTGATAGCACAATAGCTGGGGCGGCAACTACGACCAGTAGGATAATTATCATTTGCCTTAAGGCTAGCATAATAAAGAACAGTAATACAGCCAAAAAACCAATCCCGATTATTGGACCAATGATTCGCAGTAGTCCCGAGTGATACAAATGGGCGGTCAGAGCCAGCGTTAGCACGCCAAGCCCTACGCCCGCCCAAATATCGGTTGCTGATGCCCCAGTGCTGATGTTGGCATTGTGTAATGTGGTGTCAGTTAGTGCTATTAACCCTCCTCCCATGATATTGAACGAGTCAATGACAAATGCTACTAAGAAGAAGGATAAATTAGCACCAATTGCTACTAAAACTAACTTGGGTAGTACCTTTTTGATGCCGTAATTACTAATGCCGATTGAAGTTGCCTGTGAAAATATAATGGCAAAGAATAACATGACAAGCAGCACATTAGCTAAATCGCGAAAGCTCTTCCACAACTCATAAATAACTGAGCTAGTTGCTAATGGCGAGACTGTTAAAAAACCACTGATGAGTTTTGCTAGACTATTCGTAGAATCAATCACAGAGGCTGTTGTTGGGCAAAGTACAAAATCAGTTGAGCCAGCAAGACCACCGGCGCCGTTGGTGCTATCGCAAGTTGAGCTTGAGCCAGACCCTGATCCATTGCCAGTTCCTGCTGGTGGCGGATGTAGCTTTAAATAAGCTACATATGCAGCAGCAAAGTTGTTGGCTTCGGTAGCGAGTTCTAAGCAGTTTTTTGTTATATTGTGATTATTTGTATCTGAATAAGTGGTAATCTGTTCGTTTGTGCGGGTATGAGAGGCTGATTGATAGATAGTGTTCGTGGTTCCTGGCGGGCTTTCCGGCGGTGTCGCTACAAGTGAATCTGCATTGACTACGCGCATTGTCCACCGATGGTCGTTGCCGCCGGGGCCTACACTCGCTTTGTCATTGGGCGTGGCACTAGCGAATATTAGCTCGGGTGTTGCAAGACATCCGAGCTCTACCGAGCCTGCGGCAATAAGGTATTTCATTTCAGGAGTAAGGTTCGCGACCTTATCGCCATTAAAAATAGTTGCTCTCTGCCTCTCGCTAGCACCTATCACTGTGCCGGTATTAGTGGGTATATCAAATAGATCACCATTTCCGCGAAAGCAGTCTGAGCCATTGTCTCTTTTTGCTCCCAACTGGCATGCTGCAGCAATCGTGTTGTTTGGGTCAAATCCCTGGGCCGTAAGAGCTTCTAAGACAAAACTGGCAGTTTGGCATTCATATGTTCCGTTGTCCTGCTTGAACAGATGTGTCACGCCCACCGCCGAAGAATTGGTCCCAAACCAGTTTCCGCTAATGAGCTGTTGTGTAGTGATCACACCGCCGCTATTGGCGAACTGTCCACCACTAACGCAAGCCGCTAATGCCTCTGCAAATACGTAGGCTTTAATCTTTTGCACGAGTGTGGGGTCATAATATACGCCTGCAGCAGCAGCATGGGCCGTGCTTGTATTGAGAAACGCAGCACCAGTCGAGGCGACTACAGACAACAGAACCAGGCCGACCAAAGCGCTGCTTTTTAGTCGTCCGCGAACTGCCTTACCTACCCTTTTTAATCGATGAACCATTTATTGTTAGTAAACACTATGCGCTTATGTTATTCAAGAGGCTATTCGAGACAACTAGGCAATATTTAGTAGTAAGCACGAGCGGCTGACTCGCCTGTATGTAGTTATTCACGACCTAGGCGGAAGCTAGTACACAAATGGAATTCTTCTTTGTACTGGATTCCCAATCAAGTTGGGAATGACTGAGCGTGAAAAAGCTCATGCGGCCAGGTGCGCGTTGCGCAATTGAACGAATATATATATTCTTATACATAAGGTATTTGATATTGATTATGGCTAGCAATCCTATAACAGTTAATTTAAACAAGCGTTCTGGCATAGCGGCTCTGGCTGCTATATTTATTGCGACTATCTTTATGGTGCCAGGCATAGCTTTTGCGGTGCCCGCTCCGCCACCCCCCCCAGCTGGATGCGTTAAGATATCTATCGCCATAGATGTCAAGGGTACTCCTACGAACTGTGTTCCTATAGGTGGTAGCGGTAACGCAAACGTCATCTTTACATATTTATTTGGAATTATTAAATTTTTGACTACTGGTGCTGGGATTTTATCAGTCGGAGGAATTATTGTGGGCGGGATTAGATATTCTTTAGCACAAGGCAACCCGGGTAAAATCCAGAAAGCTATTGTTACAATGATCAGCTCGGTAATTGGGTTGTTTTTGTTCTTTATTCTAGCGGTGTTATTCAATTTTCTAGTCCCAGGCGGACTTTTTAAATGATACGCCGTTTATTTATGGTCGGTTTTGTAACACTAGTAGGTTTTTTTAGCCTGACTATCGCTAGTCCTAATAAGGCCTTGGCAGTTTGTTCGGGAGCACCGAACTCGGCGCGAGATCTATTAACCTTTCAAACTTGGGACTCTTGTTTACCTAAGGACTCTAATAGTAGACCCGTCATTAAACAGCTTAACGACGTCTGGCTAATAGCGCTGCCAATCCTAGATGCGTTAGTTAAAATCGCCGGCTATATGTCAGTTGGGCTGGTGATTTGGGGTAGTATACTTTTTGTAAAGAGCCAAGGCGAGCCTAGTAATATCACTAAGGCTAGGGACACTATACGTGACGCACTAATAGGTTTGGTAATTGCCGTAAGTGCTGTGACAATAATTCAATACATAGCTAGTAAGTTTACGTCTACATGATGAGTTTAATTAATCTTATATCTTTGAGGCTCTATGGTGTGACTCCTGCTCCCTCCCCATCATCACCCCAAATTGCACATAAAGATCTAGGTCTGTCGTTAGTTACTTTGGATGCTAATACCTTTAAGATTATTGTAAGTTTAATTTTTGTTTTTATGGGTTTTTGGGCGACGCTCTGGCTATTAGTTGGTGGTTTTAGGTTTATTATTAGCAATGGCAATCCGGGCGACGTTCAGAAAGCTAGGAACACCATATTGTACGCAGCTATTGGACTAGGTATTTCTGTACTAGCCTTTACTATTGTACAATTTGTTTTAGGGGCGGTTAGTTAATTATGCGATTATCTTTTTTTACAACTATTGCTTCGGCTTTCTTAATAGCTTTAGTCATGGCTGGTCCAGCTCATGCTGCTATAGATGTGTTTCAGGCTTGTGGGCCAGGCGATAAAACAGCAGTCTGTAAGGCTGCGGCATGTAAGCCGCCTGCTGCTGGATGTCAGACGCTGTTTGGGGCTGGTAGTCTTTGGAACAAGGTCTTGAATGCAGTATTCATAGCTGTTGGTGGTGTGTCGGTACTTATGGTAACGATAGGCGGCTTGCGCTATACGCTGTCTAATGGCGAGCCAGCTAATCTTAACACTGCTAAAAACACCATAATATATTCATTGGTTGGAGTGGTAGTTGCCTCTATGGGCAGCGTTATAGTGAACTTTGTGTTAACGAATTTTTAAGATTATGAAGAACTACTTACGCGACATTTTATCTTATTACGCCTCAGGACTATTAATAATTAGTTGTTTGTCGGCTGGCTTGTTGGTTTTAAGCCCAAATATAGCTAGAGCTCAAACCCCAGAGCAATCCATATGCGAAGGCAGTAACGGTACTTGGACCGGTGGCAAGTGCGTAAGTGCCAGTAAGCGTACAATTGGCGGTACTCTGAAGGCACTCTCCAACGGGTTAATATTTTTAGTAGGCGCGATATCTGTGATTATGGTAATAATTGGTGGCTTGCGCTACACGCTCTCGGGCGGTGACCAAGCTGGGATTAATAGTGCTAAAAATACCATCATATATTCATTGGTTGGAGTGGTAGTAAGTTTTGTATCTTATGCGATAGTAAACTTTGTGATAACTACATTTAAAATTGTTTAGCACTAGCATAGTTAAAAATGCGTGCTAAAATATACATAATAGTCATATAGACCAATTAAGGAGCGATCCATGCAATTAAGTACGAATATAAAAAATAGACTGTTTGCCTTAAGGGGCCTGTTAGTTGTGCCTGTCGCTCTTTTAAACATTGGTATGCTTGCCCCGACTGTGGCGCACGCTATAACTCCAACCTGTCCTGATACCATCGATGTGAGCAAAACTGGTATAAATGGTGGCGCCGAGTGTGCTGCACCTAGCGGCAAGGCTGGTACCGCCACGCTGTTTGGTAAAAATGGCTTGTTTACTCTTATAGCTAATATACTCTTGTTTATTATTGGTGCTGTAGCGGTAATAATGTTGATTATTGGTGGTATACGCTATGTACTATCTGCTGGTGATCAAGGTGCGGTTACTTCGGCTAAAAACACGATTCTATATGCGGTTATTGGTATTGTTGTAGCTTTCGTAGCCTTTGCGGCGGTCACTTTCGTTACTAGCCAGCTCGATAACGGCAGTAAGGTAGTAGGACCCTAGTCACCTACCAAACCATCTAGTTGTCTAACTAAAATAGCTAGCCCACTCAGGCTAGCTATTTTAGTTAGAGGCTTTAATTTTATAGTGTGCGCGTTTTGCACCGATGTAGTTGCATCCAAGTGCGAAATACGTATTCTATGGAGCGGAGCCTTACAAGATCTGGATTTTTCTTGCTTGTTCTTGTTTAACTTTAGTGAAGCTAATAGTTAAAACACCATCTTTTAGAACAGCTTCGGCTTCTTCTTCTTTGACTGGTACTGGTAGGGCAACAGTTCGTGAGAATGGCCCCCAGTAACATTCTTGTATGTGCCATTGTTCAACTTGGTCATCATCGCCACTACTTAGAGTGCCGCTGATAATTAAGATGCCATCAGAGATACTGACATCAAGATCTTGCTTATTAACGCCTGAGGTACGAGCTTTGACAACTAATTGAGTGGCAGTCTCGTAGACATCAACTGCTAATTGACCATCTTCGATCGGCTCTTCTTCCCAGTCATCTTCTGGAGCTTGAGAGTCGTCTGTGGATTGAGAGGTACTGTCGTCGTTTAGAAACGCTGCCGCCAACTCATCTTCCATCAAAAGGTCATCATTCCGTTTTTGTACTCTTGCCATATCTCCTCTACTTTCGAATATTTGGTCACTCACAGTAATACTGTAGATTATTATAGCGGAATAATACAAAGTATTGCAATATTAAATAGCATACCCTTCCACTTGGTGTGCTACTACGTTACCAGCTTACGGTACTCCCTCATCGTACATAAAGTACGCCTCGGTCTGTTCCGTACTGGTGCCCGAGAACCGCCCGTGGCAGTCTGGAGGGACTTGTCCCAAGGACAAGCAAAACCGTACTGGGTCACATCCAAGTGCAAAACGTATACTGATACTTGATAGGAGTTTTTTGATGGCGACTTCGATAGTAGAAAGACTAATTAGTATTATTGCCCCGCATCGCTGCATAGTTTGTGGTGATGAGGATAGTGTTTTGTGCACAGGTTGCCAGGGTGATTTATCGCCGTCGCTCCTATCTATGTGTGCGCTGTGTGATAGGCCGACCAAAGGTTCGGCTGTTTGTATACACTGCAGACAGCACACTGCCCTATCATATATTTGGGTGGCAAATAGCTACGAAGGAGTGATCGCTAAGCTAATCCGCCGTTTTAAATTTAGCCATGTTAAAGCAGCAGCTAGGCCATTGGCGCATAATCTGGCTAATAGCCTCCCCTATCTTGCCCCGGATACTTTACTAGTGCCTATACCAACTGTCATAAATCATGTACGCATGCGAGGATATGATCATGCATTGCTGTTAGCTAAGGAGCTAGGGCATTTAACTGGCCTGCAATGTAAAAGCTTACTAAGGCGTAATAATAAGCTACGTCAAGTAGGCCAGGGCCGTAAGCAGAGGAAGATACAGGCTAAGAGCGCATTTTATACATCACCAAGACTAGATTGTCGTGGCGCGCATATACTGTTAATTGATGACGTAATAACTACTGGCGCTACTCTAGAGGCGGCTGCAGCTGAACTTTATAGGATTGGTGCCAAACAGGTTGATGCAGTAGTCGTAGCTAAGCAAGCGCTAAAATTATGAGTATTAAACACCAGGGGTCCGTGTTAAAATAGCTCTGTTATAGCCCACAGTATAAAAACTAAGGTTGGTATTGTGCTAGCTATATGTGGAGAGGTGGCCGAGTGGTTGATGGTAACGGTCTTGAAAACCGTCGTGCCTGCAAGGGCACCGAGGGTTCGAATCCCTCCCTCTCCGCCAAATATAAACACCCATCATTTATGGTGGGTGTTTATATTTTGGTAGCAGACAAAATGAATTCGAACCCGAGAGGGCGAGAACTGCCTGTGGCAGTTTGAGTTTTCATTGCTTGGCCGAAGTCTGGAGGGACTCGTCCCGAAGACGAGCAAGAGTGTCGAAAATCCCTTAAACCCTAAATAGCGACTCAATCCAGTAGGAGAATGACGAATCCTCCCATCCTTCGTCTACAGACGTTCCCAATCCCCAATTTTATGATACAATCTCCCCATGCTCTTACGGAGGAGTACCCAAGTGGCTGAAGGGGACGGTTTGCTAAATCGTTAGTAGGGAGCAATTTCTAGCGAGGGTTCGAATCCCTCCTCCTCCGCCAAAGTAAAACACCCACCATTTATGGTGGGTGTTTTACTTTGGCGGTGAAATGATGGGGTTCGAACCCGAGAGGGCGAGAACTGCCTGTGGCAGTTTGAGTTTTCATTGCTTGGCCGAAGTCTGGAGGGACTCGTCCCGAAGACGAGCAAGAGTGTCGAAAATCCCTCCTCCACCAAAATTGATCGAGCGGGATTCGAACCGCAGGTCGAGAACAAAATCTCTCTATATGGCCCAACCCATATGTATTTTTCATAACCCCTCTTTAACGAAACACTGGTCTTAAAGTATTAGATTAAGTGGTAGACAGCTCGTGGTTATGAAAAAATACATATGGGTCGAGCCATGACTAGCCGTGTTTTGCATGATATGTATCTCGAAGACAGTCTTCTAACAGGGGGGACCCTGTGTCACGTATAGTTAGTCTGAACACAAAGCTGTTTCAAAATTCCTTCTTGTAATTTCAAACAACACCGCACATACTAAACTCTATGAACGAAGCCCAACTTAATAATATTCTGGATGCTCAATTTGCCAAGCTCTATGGATATATGAACAAGCGACTTGACCAGCTTGAGGCAAAACTTGAAACCAAGGCTGATAAATCGCAAATTGAACGGATTTTTCAGATTCTAGATGGAATAGTCGCTCGTCTCGATACCGCTGAGATTGAACGAGCTGCTCAAAATCACCAATTGAATCGTCACCAAGATTGGATCAAAAAAGTGGGCAACAAGATAAAACTTAATTACGATCTAATCCTCTAACCTTTATCTACTGTTAATTAGTAAAAAGCTAATGCTATAATAATAAGTAATGGACGAACAACCTCAACCACCAGCACCAGTGCCGAATTTGCAGCCTGATTCTCAAAAACAGTTAGATGTTATGGAGCCGATCAGTTGGAGTGCAGCTGAGTATACACATAACACTAAAAGTGTTGGGTGGTATTTAGGCTTTGGCGTAGCGATGCTAGTAATCATCATTGTATCTATACGAGTTGGCTCCCCTACCTTTATACTTCTCGCGGTAGTGATGGCTGTAGCTCTCGCGGTAGTATCTAACCGAAAGCCACAAATTCTAAATTACGTGCTTAATGCGAGCAAACTGCAGATAGATCAAAAATCTTATGCGATTAGTGAATTTAAATCTTTTGGAGTTACATCTGAAGGGACTTCCTACTCTATCGCCTTGATACCGGTCAAGCGGTTTATGCCGGCAATCCATATTTATTTTACGGAAGAGAACGGCGAGAAGATAGTAGATATTTTAAGCAGCCATCTTACTATGCAACAGACCGAGCCAGACTTTGTAGAGAAGTTCTTTAGCAAGATACACTTTTAATGACCGCTGGCTTGTGGTATAGTCCTATCTGTTAATTGGGTGAACCCAATATGCACCCGTAGCTCAGCTGGATAGAGCGTTGGCTTGCGGAGCCAAAGGTCGTGCGTTCGAATCGCGCCGGGTGTACCAATTTGTTATTCAATCTGTTGTTTACTCTATAAACTGTGTTATCATAAAGCCACTTAGTAAAAAACTAGTGGTTATTTTGTTAGACAAAGCTTCAATCAAACAATATCTCTTGCCATTGCTAAAATCTTGGCTCTACCCAGCCTTGAGTTTATTATTGGTGATTGGTTTTGGCACATGGTTTGTCTTTTCTATACCGCCGTTTCAGGTGCCAGACGAACAAGGGCATTTTGCCCGGGCTTATGGTATTTCTGAGGGTCGGTATGTGATACAAAAAAGTCTTAATGGGCGATTTGGCTACCGTTTGCCGGAGTCAGTCATGAGCTTTATGCTCTCTTACGATTCCAAGCTAGATACGGGCAATCGGAATGTTAGTGCTCTAAACCAACATTTTAAATCTGTAAATTTTAGCGACATTAAAGATCAACCAACTAAGGAATTTGATTTTGAGAATATAGCCCTTTACTCCCCTATTAATTATGTACCACAGAGTTTTGGTTTAAATGTGGCCAAGGCGCTTAATTTATCAATCTACGACGGATTTAATTTAGCTAGATTTTGTGCCCTAATGTTTTTTGCCATAATTGTTATGGCGAGTTATGCTCTCTTGCCTCGAAGGGCTTGGCCGTTGTTATTTGTGTTGAGCGCTCTGCCAAGTGTAGTACAACAAGCGGCCTCGTTCTCGGCTGATTCATTTACTAACAGTGTAATGTTGCTTTTTATGGCTGTAATGGTGCGCTATGGGGTTAGTAAACGGCGTGAGTTCGATAATTGGCCAGCTATAGCATGGGTGGGGGCTACTAGCCTACTACTGGCTTTTTGTAAACCAGTCTATGTGGTGTTCAGTCTGCTTAGTTTTGTATTTATTGGCAGGCAGATCATTAAGAAGCCTATCCTGCGCTATGGTGTTCTGGCGGTAATATTTATTGCGGCTATTGGCTTGGCGGCTTGGTGGAACCAACAAGTGGCGGCTATCGGCCTGCATTATGCTGTTATCCAGGGGCGATACGATGTGCAGCCAGAGGCACAACTAGCATACATCTTGCAGATGCCGTTTAGCTATATGAACACACTCATAAATACATATTTGTACGACCCAGTCACTAACTCTGTTTGGTTGGGTGGTGTGATTGGCAAGTTGGGTACTAGAGGCCCATTTTTGCCGGTTAGTTTTCAGATTCTGGCTTATCTAGCAATAGTGGTTGCTTTGTTGCGTACAATCAAGCGCGGTGATAATGCAGAGAAACAACCACTGTCGGGCTCCCTACGAACTTGGCAAATTATTGTTACGGCTCTGATCAGTTTGCTGGTGCTCTTTATAGTGACTACAGTGCTATATCTTAGTTACACTGCTCTTACACAGGATTATGTAACGGGGCTCCAGGGCCGCTATTTTATACCGATAGCACTTTTGTTACTCTGCTTGCCGGTTTGGCGCAAAATACCTAAGCTGTCTATAAATGTTCGGCAACAACAGCTATTTATTATAAGTGTAGCTATTATCAATCTGTCGCTAATGGCGTACGCTGCTGGGGCGTATTTTATGATCTGATAGTTGTTTTGATATACTCCTATCTAAGGAGAGGTGCAGGAGTGGTTGAACTGGACGGTCTCGAAAACCGTTGTGCCTGCAAGGGCACCGAGGGTTCGAATCCCTCCCTCTCCGCCAAATATAAACACCCATCATCTATGGTGGGTGTTTATATTTGAGCGACTGATAGAATGAATTCGAACCCGAGAGGGCGAAAACTGCCTGTGGCAGTTTGAGTTTTCATTGCTTGGCCGCAGTCTGGAGGGACTTGTCCCGAAGACGAGCAAGAGTGTCGAAATCCCTCCCTCTCCCAAAAAATTGGTACTGGCATATCTTGGGATTCGTCATTCTCTGCTCGCAAAAGTAGCAAGCTACTTTGTGCTTGGTTTAACAAGGATTCCTCAAACTGCCACTGGCAGTTCTCGACCTGCGGTTCGAACCTCAATTCTGGCTTCCACATAATAGGCTCACCATAAATGATGAGCCTATTATGTGGCGGAAGGGATGGGATTCGAACCCACGGTACCTTTGCAAGCACACACGCTTTCCAAGCGTGCTCCTTAAACCACTCAGACACCCTTCCGTAGATGACATTATATCAGCTACGGAACCCAGGTAATGCATTAAGCTGATCCGCCCTCACTTTTATTTCTGCACGGGTCCTGCCATCCAGTCTGCCCCTTAAATTTTTTTACATTAGTAAAAACAATTTTGGGTGCTGCCCCACCGGATGTCACCCGTTTGAAGAAAAGTGGGGGTGGATTCGTGCATTAAATCACAATATCTAACAATCTAACCATAACCGCAAAGACGTTGTTAAAATAGAGCTATTTTCTTTTGATCGTCCTCTCTATAATTAGACCCAGTCCTAATAGACTCAGGCTTTCCAAAATCAGGTTTGGGAGTCCACGAAAATCAAATGAAACCAGTCATAGAAATCTACAACCTCAGCAAACTATTCGGTATGGGCGATATAACCACCGTGGCGCTGGATAATATCACCCTACGCATAGATAAGGGTGAGTTCGTGTGTATTATGGGGCCTTCCGGTTCCGGTAAAACAACCCTCATGAACATTATCGGTTTATTAGATACTCCTACCCACGGCGAATACTATTTAGACGAAGAGACTGTCTCGGAAATTAGTCAACGCAAGCGAGCTAAGATACGCAGAGACACGATAGGCATGATCTTCCAGAACTTCAATCTTCTTAGCCAATCTAACATCATTGATAATGTTGCTCTACCCCTAGCCTACAAGCCTCTTTTACACTCCACCAGGTTAAGTCGGGCTAGTAAAATGCTAGAAACGTTTGGCTTGCACGAGCGTGAGTACTACATGCCTTATCAACTATCTGGTGGCCAGCTTCAGCGAGTGGCTATAGCCAGAGCATTGGTAACCAAGCCGTCAATCATCCTGGCTGATGAGCCGACAGGCAATCTGGATAGTCGTTCTAGCGAGATAATCATGCAAGAGCTGGCAGATATTCACCATCAAGGCAACACCATAATCATGGTGACTCATAATCCAGAAATCGCGGTCTATGCAGAAAGAATAATTCAAATGACCGATGGTCGGATTGCTAGTGACTCTAAGGAACCAACAAAAGCCAAGGACCCTACTAAAAAGCGAGCCTTAGGCACTTTTCGGCAAGCTATTGAAGCTACTGAAGCCATAGCTATTAAACACAAAAAACCAACTCGCCGAAAATCTAGGCGGAGGCAATAAGATATCATGGTTGATATAAAAATTGCCCTAAAAGCACTGTATGCGACTAAAGCTCGCACTGCCTTGACCATGCTCGGTATCATGGTTGGTGTAGCCTCCATAACAGTTGTAATGTCACTTGGTGAGGGTGCTAAGCAAAAAGTCCAAGATCAAGTTAGCCAGCTGGGTAGCGATATGTTAACTATACGGCCCGGACAAGCCTCGCGTGATAAAAACGGCATTATAACTAATTATAATTTTCTAGCTGCGCTAGGCGCCTCAACGATTAGCGAACAAGACTTTGAGACTGTCAAAAAGACCCCGGGTGTAGTCATGGCTAGCCCAATCATGGTTATTAACGGCAGCATCAACACGGTACCCAAAACGACAGCGGCTAAGGGTATGTCGATTATTGCTACAAATACCGATTTTGATAAACTATTCAAATTAAAACTGCGTAGTGGTGAGTTTTTAAATACTGCCACCAGTCGGGAAACCGTGGTTCTAGGTCAAGAACTAGCTATTGAGATGCTGGGTTCAGATACAGTAATTGGGCATAAAATTCTAATCAGGGGCCAAGAGTTTACTGTTATCGGCGTGTTAGACCGCACCAATAACCAGACTAATTTTAGTAACATTTATAACTTCAATCGCACAGCATTCATTCAGACTGACGCTGGCAAGGCTTTCAATCAGGGTATAGCTCAAATACAACAAGTCAACGTTCGTGTAGCGACTAGTGCTAATGCTCGAGATATTGGTCGGCAATTGCAACAAGCAATTCTAGCCAATCACGGGGGGGAAGAAGATTTCACGATTCTAAATCCTGAAGAATCAATCAAAATTACCAATGATTTAATAAAGACTCTCACTACACTAACAGCTGCCGTGGCATCGGTATCGTTAATAGTTGGTGGCATCGGAATTATGAATATAATGTTAGTATCAATCACAGAGCGCACCCGAGAGATCGGCATTCGCAAATCTGTTGGCGCAACCAGTGCTCAAATTTTACGACAGTTTTTGATAGAAGCCTTAACCATGAGTGTGGTTGGTGGCCTAATTGGCGTAGTCCTAGCCTATGGTGTGGCTTTTGTTATTGGCACTTATCTAGACTTCTTGCCAATCATTACCTGGAGGATAGCCTTAATAGCCTTCACGGTCTCAACCATAATCGGCGTTACATTTGGTCTAGCGCCGGCGATAAAAGCTGCCCGTAAAGATCCTATCGAGGCGTTGCGCTTTTTCAATTAAAGAGTCTGGAGATATCTCACAGGACAGAGATGGAATTCCTTTTTTACTGGATTCCCAATCAAGTTGGGAATGACGTTGCGCAAAAAAAACCTGAGCTAAAACTTAAATAACTAATTCAATAGTTCTGTCTTTAACTTTTCAACCAAATCAACTGGTGTAGGATTGACGCCGTTTAAAACAGCCAGGTAAATTGTCACAAAATCAGCCAACACTGTGCCCCACAACATTTGCTTGAGTATTGAATCGCCCTGCATTTGTACAGATGTGGCCTTGGGACGCATGCCAGACAGTAAACGATCTGTGACTTCAAAACGCTTTAATACCCGGGGATGCTCAAAGCTAGATATCAGGTCAAAGACAGCAAAAGGCTTCTCTATTGGGTGCGAGCTCCAACCGATAAATTCATTATGATTAAACTCTGGGAGCTCATTCCAAAAAGCCACATTTTTAGCGTTCTCGTTAAAACTGATCTTCCATTTGTAAGCTACCGGAGCCATTAGTGGTCCAGCATAGATGATGGTGGTTTTGCCGACAGCCTGTTCTGCCAATTGCTTTGCGAGGTTTTCGCCGTATGGTTTATCGGCTGTCCATTGTTGAACCTCCTGATTCAACCAGTCTATGGCATCCCCTAGTTCATCAAATTTACCTTTCGCCATACCAAAGGATTCAAAAAATCGCACAAGCGCTCTTAGCCCATAAAATACTGTCATGCGAGGCTGAATGTCTGCTGGCAGTACCACATGCGGGTAGTTCTTTGTCTTAGCTATCTCAAGTAATTTACCGCCAGAGGTAATGACACCAATTTTAGCCTGACGATTTTCGGCACCGGCAAGAGCACTAAGTGTTTCTTCGGTATTACCCGAATAACTAGCAGCAATCACAAGTGTTTGTGAGCCAACATAAGCTGGCAAATCGTAGCCACGAATTATCTCGAATGGTACTGGCAAGTTAAGCCAAGTCTTGGCTAGCAGTGCTGGCAAAGGCGAACCGCCCATTCCTGTGACTATAACCTGTTTTGGGATGTCATCGTTCTCGGCAGCCGAGATTGGATTAATAATTTCGGATATCAGCCCAAGTTGGGAGGGCTCGGTGGCTGCAACCCCCAAGGCATTCTGTGAATCAAATTGTTTTATACGTTGCGGTTGATCTAGTAGCGATAGCATGTGGTTCCTTTCTGTAGATTCAGAATCTTTTGTGCTTGAGCTTTCAAGCTACTACATGCTAGACTGTACTATAATAAGTGCTAATGTAGCAATAAATTAGGGTGGGATTTATGCAAGATGAACCGCATCAAACTGTAACCTCAGATAACGACGAGTTAGCTAAAGTTCTGGCTGGGATTGGTGGGACCAAAGATAGCCACCCTAAAATGAGTGCTGTCGAATCAGCTGGTTTGCAGTTCGAAGAAACTCCAGCGCCGGGTAAGCCTGTTGATGAGCCCCAAGAACTATCACCAACACCAGCTTTCTCTAGCTATGTAGCCCCCAGTAGTGCCTATAGTGCCGCTCCAGCGCCGGCTGCTATTGCTACTCCTCCACTACCACCGGTTAACAATATCCCAGCTTCTGATCAGTCGTTACCGCCAGCTGATGCAGAGCTTGGGACTCTAAAGAAATCAGCCCTCGAAGAACTTCGACCTCTAGTCAAGAAACTAAATCTGCCACCAGATGAAAAGTTTGATATTCTGCTGCTCATAATTCGCTCGACAGACGATAAGTCTCTGCTTGCCCCAGCTCATGAGGCTGCCAAACAGATAAGTGATGAGGGCAGACGGGCCCAAGCATTACTCGATATAATTAAAGAAGTTGATTACTTCGGCGGCCAAAAATAGCTAGTTTTTAGGTATGGTTACTCAAAAAAATAGGAACGCTGGTTGCGTCCCTATTTTTTTGTAAGCTCTTAGGCTCGACAGCTCGGGGCTACATCATTCCCATGCCACCAGGCATGCCGCCGCCACCGGCTGGTGCTGACTCTTTTGCAGGAATCTCTACCACTAGAGCACCCATAGTCATAGCTGTGGCTGCAATCGAGACTGCTTTTTCGATTGCCTCTTTTGTCACTCGGGCTGGGTCGATAATACCCTTAGCCTTCATGTCTACTAATTGAGCAGGGTCATTAACGTCAAAACCCTGACCAGCCTTTTTACTCGCCATAACCAGCGGTAATTTTTCGTCTGGATTAACCCCAGCGTTAGACATTAACTGTCGGAACGGCTGCAATAGTGCGTTCTTAAGAATCTGTCGGCCGGCAGTTATACTATCTGTACCATCAACAACGATAGTCTTGCTCAGGTCGATCGGTGTGATACCACCACCTGGGACAATTCCCTCGTCTAGAGCAGCCTTAGTTGCTGCTACGGCATCATCCACACGGAACTTCTTCTCTTCGATTTCGGTTTCAGTTGCGCCGCCAACTTTTATAACGGCTACCTTACCAGCTAGAGCTGCGGCACGCTTTTCGTAGTTTTCTTTGTCGTACTCACTAGTAGCGGACTGAGCTTGAGCCAAGATTTGTTTGATTCGTTTGTCGATATCACTAGGCTTGCCGGCACCTTCGATAATTGTGGTGTCGTCTTTTGTAACCAACACCTTACGTGCGGTACCAACCATGCTGAGGTCTGCGTCTTCAAAGCTATAGCCTTGATCTTCGGTAATGACTGTTGCACCAGTCAGAACAGCTAAGTCTTGCAGCACGTCTTTGCGGCGATCACCAAAAGCTGGAGCTTTAATAGCTACAGTGTTGAACACGCCCTTTAACTTGTTAAGAATTAACGTACCTAGCACTTCACCTTCGACATCTTCAGCAATCAGTACTAGATCTTTTTTACCAGCTTGAGCTAGTTTTTCTAGCATTGGCAAAAACTCTTGTACGCTACTGATTTTCTTGTCGGTGATTACGATAGCTGGTTTGTTGTAAGATGCTTCCATGCGGGTTGGGTCAGTTACCATGTAAGCGCTAACAAAACCGCGGTCCATAGTAAAGCCTTCTACTACTTCGGATTCTAGGTGTAGGCCCTGGCCTTCTTCTACCGTTACGATACCATTCTTACCAACTTTGCCGATAACGTCAGCAATCAACGTACCGATTTCTGTGTCACCAGCCGAGATTGTAGCTACTTCGGCAACTCGAGCTTTGTTGCTGCCAATATCTTCAGCTATAGAGCTTAGTTTGGCCAATACTTCAGCGCCTGCCTGCTCTACACCGCGGCGTAGTTCCATTGGGTTGTGGCCGGCTGCAATCAAGCGGTTAGCCTCAGACAAGATGTTGTAAGTCAGCACCGTAACGGTTGTTGTGCCGTCACCAGCAACATCATTCATCTTTTTAGCAGCTTGCTTGATAAGCTCGGCACCAACTTTGTAGCCTAATTCTTCGTTGTCTTCTTCTGGCAGATCAACGCTGTTAGCAACTGTTACGCCATCGTGCGTAATAGTTACGCCACCATAACTCTTGCTGATAATAACGTTACGGCCTTTCGGGCCCATAGTCACTCGCACTGCGTCGTAGAGTGCTTTGGCACCACCAAGTACGCGACGGCGGGCATCATCGTCATAAAAAACTTTTTTAGCCATCTTAAAACTCCTCGATTTTATTACTTTACGCGACTGTCGCTAAGACGTCTTCTTCTTTAACAACTAAATACTCAACACCGTCTGTCTTAAACTCGGTAGTGCTGTACTCTTTATATAGAATTCTGTCGTTTACTTTTATGCCTTTAACATCAGGCCCTACAGCCTTAACTATGGCCACTGATGATTTTTCTTTGGCACTATCTGGCAGATACAAACCAGCTGCGGTCTTAGTTTTTGGTTCCTCTTTAACCGCTACAACGCGATCAGCCAGTGGCTTGATTGGTACGCTCATTCTGCAACCTCCTAATTAGTTCCTAAACCTGTTTTCCACAGGCGCTGATCTTATATTAGCACTCTAACAAGTGGAGTGCCAAGAGTTGAAATTTGTAATTTATATGCTGTAATTTGGTCTATTTTTCAATCGTTGCTCTAACTCTAGATACTAACGAATCTAACTCTTCTTTAGTGCGCGCTTCTACATTTAACCGCAAGAGAGGTTCGGTATTACTCGGGCGAACATTAAACCATGCCGTGGGATAATTAACCGTTAAACCATCTAATGTATCTTGCTCGCCATCACCAAACGCCTTTGTAAGCTCAGCAATAACGGCGGCTTTGTCGTCTACAGTAAAGTTTGTCTCGGGAATCGAAACATAGGTTTTAAACTCTGCGACTAACTCACTAAGTTTCTTGCCGCTATCAGCTAGAACTTGTATGGCTATTAGTGCGGCTATTAGGCCAGAGTCGGCAGAAAAGTTATCTTTAAAGTAGTAGTGGCCTGAATGTTCGCCAGCAAATAAAGCGTCATATTTACGCATATCTGCCTTTATAAAACTATGGCCAACTCTGGTGCGAATAGCTCGCCCACCAAGTGCTTCAATTGTCTCTTTTACTGCTCGACCACATATAACGTTGTAAAGGATCGTGGCGCCAGGATTTTTCTGCAAAAAGTATTTTGCCAGCATAGCGGTCATAACCGTGCCACTAAGGGGCTCTCCAGTTTCATCTATTAATGCCTGTCGGTCACCATCACCATCGAAGGCTACTCCAAAGTCTAGTTTGTCTTCTTTGACTTTTGCTTGTAGATCAATCAGATTTTTTGGTTCTAGAGGATTAGCTATGTGATTAGGGAAGGTGCCATCTAGTTCAAAGTACATCGGCGTAATATTGAGCGATACATACTTCTCGAGCGATGGAATAATAGCGCCGGCCATACCGTTGCCGGCGTCAATAGCAATCCTGTATGATGGCCATTTCTTTGCATCGACAAAATTTAAAGCGTGAGTTATCCAGTCTTCAGTAATATTTTTGGTAGTTATCTCCCCGCGCGCATCTGGATTATTAAAAATACCTTTTAGAGCAGAATCACGGACTTCTAATAAGCCATTTTCTATACCAACTGGCTTAGCTTCTTCTCGGCAAAACTTAATACCGTTATAATCTCCGGGATTATGACTAGCTGTAATTACAGCGCCACCAGCGAGTTTATAATGGCCAACAGCAAAATAGATCATGTCACTTGTGACAAGGCCGATATCCAAAACTTCTCGCCCTTGAGCACGCAGACCATCAATGACGGCTGCAGCTAATTCGGCAGAGTCGGGCCTCATATCACGACCAACAGCAACTACTCCCTTTTCTGGCAACCAATCAGCAAAAGCTTGGCCAATTTTTTTACAGACTTCTGGAGTTAGTTCTGTCCCTACTCTCCCGCGAACGTCATAAGCTTTGAATATGTCGGCGTTCATAACTGGTCTCCTTTAGATGCTGCTATTATACACTCTGCTTTGTACGACTTTGCTTTTTATCTGTTTAGAACGTTATAATCAAGCCATGGTCAACTGGCAAGAAGACACTCCTGGTCCAGATTGGGACAAGACTCAAACAGAGCGAGCGGCTCATTTTTTACAAAGCTCGGCTTGGGCGGCTTTTTTGGCAGCCAGAAACAAACGAGTTTTTTTCGCCCAAGACGCTGGTTGGAGCTGGCTGGCCACATTCGAAGTCAAAAAGCTCGGCAAATATCTCTATTGCCCCTATGGCCCAACGGTTAGCTCAGCGGATGATCTATCTAAAGCCCTAGCCTCTATAAAAAGTTGTGCTAAAAAACTTAAAGCTGATTTTATTCGTATCGAACCGCAAGGCCCAATAACCGAAAAAGACCTGCGAGCTTTGCATCTGCAACGTGCCCATCGTGATATCCAGCCACGTTTTACTCTATTAAAAGATCTATCTAGGTCAGACGAAGATCTGCTCATAGAGATGTCCTCTACCAACCGTCGACTTTACCGTAGGGCTTCAGAACTCGGTTTTACATTTAAGAGTAGTCAAAATCCTGAAGATATTGAGCCATTCTTAGACATGTTGCAAGAGACAGCCAAAAGACATAATGTAGTATTTCACGCCCGCGAATATTTTAAGACTATGGCCAGCACTTTGATGCCACTCGGTGCCGCCAAGATCTTTTACGCAATACATGACCAACAGCCAGCAGCTGCTTGCTTAACGTTCGAAAACTCTAACGCCCGCTACTATGCTCATGCAGCTTCGGCAGACGCAGCTCGCAAATTGCAACCCGGCGTTCCGCTTATGGGCCACGTCATTTTTGATGCTAAAGCCGAGCATAAGCAACTGTTCGACTATTACGGGATTGCTCCACCAGATCAGCCTGATCATAAATTAGCTGGCGTAACACAATTCAAAAAATCCTTTGGAGGCGAGGTTAAAGAAACGCTCGGTACTTGGGAGCTACCGGTGAGGATTGTGCGATATCACTCTTATAGACTAGTCAGAAAAATTAGGCATTAACTGTCCGGATCTATTGTTTGCTGTGAACGTATCTCCGTGTTGTTTAGAGTATGTTGTGGATTCATGAGTTGCCATACCTGCTCACCACGGTCACCATCGCTACCTTCCCAGCCTCCTGTGTGCTTTGTTTCAAGAACGCGGTCTTTGACTAATGCCCCAAGATCTCTTGACATCAACAATTTAGATAAGACTGCTTTAAGGCCTCTCTTGCCTAGACCCTCAATGATTTCTTCTTTTGTCTTTATTGCCTCATCAGACCACCGTTCAGGATTCTCCTCCCCGGGCACCAAAAATGAAGTCGCTATTTCGCGTTGTCGATTATTCATAATTCACACTGTTCGCCTGAGCTAGGATCAAGGAGCGTATTTGCATGAGTATAGCATAGATTAAATATGGACAACGTGTCAGTATTCGTTCATAAATGCGTCAAGTGATATTCTAGTGCTTAGGCTGATGATATTTCTAGAAGACTGTCTTCTAACAGAGAGGATTTTGCGTCTTGCCGCTGGGCTCAACCTTCTAGTAATTCCTTCACAATGGCCACCTCATTCCAGGCAACGCGTTTGCCGTCTAAGATTCGATATTGTTCGTGCCCCATTCCGGTTAGTAATACAGTATCGCCGCGACGGGCTAGGCTTAGAGCTTTTTCTATAGCTTTACGACGATCGGGTATCTCTTCTGTCATCGCCTCGCCACCAGCGTCAGTTATGCCCTTCATAATCATTTTGCGGATGGCGGCGGGATCTTCTGTGTAGGTTTCTTCGTCGGTCACAATAATCCGGTCAGCTAGCTCGGTAGCAATCTTACCCATGATCGGCCGTTTAGTCTTATCCCTATCCCCTGTTGCGCCAAAAACCAAGATTATGCGATTCTTGGTCAAATGACGCATAGTCTCTAGTACGTTTTTAAAGGCATCAGGTGTGTGTGCATAGTCCACAACCACCTCGAATGGCTTATCGACATTAACGTGTTCTAGGCGACCTGGTAGGCTGTCTAGTTGTTCTAGGCCTTGCTCGATTTTTTCGATATCGACATGCATTAGATAGGCTGCTGCTGCAGCAGCAGTGGAGTTGTAAACATTAAATTTGCCAGGTAGTTTTACTGTAAAGTTCAACTCGGTCTGGAGATCAATTTTAAGCTTAACTTCACTACTGCGAGCATGTAACTTGGCGCCTACGATCCGGCACTCGGCCTTAGGGTCAGTGCCATAGGTCATTTTTGTTCGCCGGCTTTGTATTGATTAAAGAAGTCAAACCATTCATCGTCATGGTTCAAGACTATTAATCTCGGTTGTCTGGCAAAAAGTCTACCTTTAGCTTTAGCGTAAGCTTCCATTGTTCCGTGGTAATCTAGATGATCTTGAGTCAAATTGGTCATGATAGCTACATCGCAGGGTATGCCCCAAATACGATGTTGAATAATGGCGTGGCTGGTCACTTCAAGCACTAGATGGTCTACTTTTGCTTTTCGCATCTCTGCCAACAAAGCCTGTAGTTTAAAAGGATTGGTGACAGTAAAGTTCAAATCATTAGCAATCCTCTCCCCCGCCACCTCAAAGTAAGCTGTGCTACAAAGGCCCACTGTATGGCCCGCCGCTTTTAAGATACTGGCCATCATGGCTGACGTGGTGGTCTTGCCGTTGGTACCAGTAACCATTATCACTTGCATTTTCCTTGACGGAAAACCATAGCGCATATTAGCCACCAGTGACTCTAATAGGTGGTATGGATTTAATAAAGGTTGGATGACAGCCTTTGGTACAAACTTCTTAACCACTTCTTTAATTGCCATTACTACCCTCTCACAAAACACTAATCAAACAACCTCTATAATATCATGATCACATGCCTGGCAATATCTCTGTCCTGACCCCACGCTCACTATTCTATCCAAGGGGGTATAAGCGTAGTGCAACCGGAACGAGCTTTAGATCGTCCCGCGTGTAACGCACCCGAGGATAGAATAGTGAGCGTGGGGTCAGATCTATAACATCATTTAAATCACCAATTTTTGCCCAATTGAGCTACATCTATTAAACTGGAGTTAAAGATGTTGATATTAGGTATAGAATCTAGCTGTGACGAAACTGCAGCCGCCGTTGTGCGTGATGGCCACGAATGCCTTAGTAGCGTAGTGCAAAGTCAGATTGATATACATAAGGCTTTTGGTGGAGTGGTGCCAGAAGTTGCGGCGCGTAGCCATATAGAAGTCGTACTGGCTGTGATAGAAGAAGCCTTGGTTCAAGCTAAAACTACTTGGGATGACATTGACGCAATCGGCATAACATACGCGCCAGGACTGGTTGGTTCGCTGCTTATTGGTGTGATGACGGCCCGTACACTAGCTATAGTTAAGAACAAGCCACTCTACCCTATCCATCACGTAGAAGGCCATGTCTATTCTAATTTTTTGCTCGAACCTCAACCAGAGTTCCCAATGCTATCGCTCATTGTTAGTGGCTTGCATAGTCAGCTGGTTTTATTCCGAGGACACGGAGATTACACGCTTCTTGGGCAAACCCAAGACGACGCCGTGGGCGAAGCCTTCGATAAAGTTGCTCGATTGTTGGGCTTTCCCTATCCTGGTGGACCTAAGATTTCTGTAGCGGCTGAACAAGGCAATGCTTATGCTTACAACTTTCCTAAGGCTAAAATGGACGGTAAATACGATTTTAGCTTCTCGGGCCTTAAGACGGCCGTACTACGCCAAGCACAAGCAATATGTGGGAAGACTCATGACTTCCCTTCCGCGCAAATCCCAGAGCTTCTGACGCAGTCACAGCGCAACGATATTGCAGCTAGCTTCCAGCGAATTGCTGTTGAGACGTTGGTAGACAAAACTATTGCTGCTTTTAATGAGTATCTACCAAACTCGGTTGTGATTGCTGGTGGTGTAGCCTGCAACCTTGAATTGCGCCGACAACTAACGGATAGGCTTACGATAGGTATAGATTATGTCTCCCCTTCTCTGTGCACTGATAACGCAGCTATGATAGCTACACTCACTTACTACCAATCTAAACATCAACCTGCTTGTAATCCATATCTTCTTGAGGTAAAGCCAAGTTTATCGATGTAATTTTGTATGTTTTGTTAATTTTATGCTTGACGTTACCCTTTTTGTGTTACACTCGCTTTCGAAACAAACTTAAGCGATTTTACAGAAATCCTTCTGGCTAAAAGGTGTGTGTTGATTGGCTTTCGCGTGAAACGCCAGGTTTGTTTTGTGCGGGCAAAGTTAGGAGCAGCCCCTAGATTGAGTTACTAATCAGGAATGAAAGGGCAGGTGTTATTGAAACGTGAGTTAGCTTAGTGCTGACCCACACTTACTTTTTCATCTCTCGAGTGCGTTACACGCGGGACGAGCTAAAGCTCGTTCCGGTTGCACTACGCTTTTACCCTCTCGATATGAAAAAGTAAGTGTGGGTCAGGGGTTAGTGCATTGATGCGGCAACATCTGGTAGAATGGACTTATGAAACTCGCAAAAATCTACGAACCAAACCAGTACGAAGCCAATATTTACGCTCAGTGGGAGCAAGCCAAGGCTTTTGCGCCGGTGGCGAAGAAGGGAAGTAAGCCATATAGTATTGTGTTGCCTCCACCTAATGCCAATGGCAGGGCCCATCTTGGACATGCACTAATAGTGGCTGCCGAAGATATCCTAATTCGATACCACCGTATGTTGGGAAAATCTACAGTTTACATACCCGGGACGGATCATGCTGGTTTTGAGACTTGGGTAGTGTTTGAGCGTCAACTAGAAAAAGAAGGCAAAAGTCGGTTTGATTATTCACGTGATGAGCTCTATAAGATGGTGTGGGATTTTGTGGCGGCCCATCGTGGCAATATGGAACTGCAACTGCGAGAGTTAGGAGGCAGTCTAGATTGGGGACGTCTAACCTTTACTCTCGATAAAAAAGTTGTAGATACATCCTATCAAACGTTTAAAAAAATGTGGGATGAAGGCCTTATCTACAGAGGCGAACGACCGGTTAATTACTGCACTAAACACCACACTGGCTTCGCCGATATAGAAATTGAGTACGAAGATCGCGTCACACCCCTTTATTACCTCAAATACGGTCCCTTCGAGCTCGCTACTACCCGGCCAGAAACAAAATTTGGTGATACTGGTGTGGCCGTCCACCCTGATGACGAGCGCTACAAACAATACGTTGGCAAAGAGCTCACTATCGAAGGTCTAAACGGCCCATTCAAAGTCAAAGTTGTAGCCGACGACGCAGTGGATCCTAGCTTTGGTACGGGGGCGGTTAAGGTTACTCCTGCGCACGACTTTACTGACTGGGAGATATCCCAAAGACATAATCTGCCTGCTATTCGAGTTATAGATTACGATGGCAAAATGACAGATAAAGCAGGCAGTTTTGCAGGTTTAACGATCCAAGAAGCTCGAACGGCTGTAGCCAAAGCCCTAAAAGATAGAGGTCTACTAGTTAGAGTTGACGAAAACTACAAAAATAGGGTAGGAGTCTGCTATAAGTGTAAGACTGTTATTGAGCCTATGTTACTCGACCAATGGTTTGTTAATGTCGAACCGCTAGCCAAAAGAGCTATTGAGGCATTAGAGGCAAAGCAGATCAGCTTTACACCTGTTAGCAAACGCACAGTGCTGATTCAATACCTCAAGAACCTGCGTGATTGGAACGTTAGTCGTCAAATAGCTTGGGGAATACCAATCCCAGCTTTTCAGAACATCAAAGATTCTGCTGATTGGATCTTTGACACGCGCGTTGATCAAGAAACCATTGAGATCAAGGGTAAAACCTACAAGCGAGATCCAGACACCTTCGATACCTGGTTCAGCTCTGGCCAATGGCCGTTCATAACCACGGACTATCTAGAAAAAGGCGAGTTATCTAAGTTTTATCCGCTAGACGTTATGGAAACTGGTAGTGATATATTGTTCTCGTGGGTGGCACGAATGATAATGCTGGGGCTTTACAGAACAGATCAAGTTCCGTTCAAACATGTCTATCTCCATGGTCTGGTGCTAGACGAGCATGGCAAAAAGATGAGCAAGAGCAAAGGTAACGTTCTGGACCCGCAGGATTTTGTGGTTAAGTACGGCTCCGACGCCATGCGAATGGGGATAATCGCCAATCGTAGCGCTGGTATTAACCAAGCCTTTAGCCCGGCTCCAGTCATCGCAGCCCGCAATTTCTGTAACAAGCTCTGGAACATGGCTCGCTTTATAGAAGATAAGGTAGGGGAGTCGCAGTCGAAAGGCCTACCGACGCCACAGTCAATTGCCGACCATTGGGTGCTGCAACAGCTAGACCAAGCGTCGCACAATATTTCTAAACTGATTGAACAATACCGGTTTGCTGAGGCCTACGAGGCTGTTTACCATTTAGTGTGGAACGACATAGCCGACTGGTACATAGAAGCCTCAAAGATCGACACCAATAAACCTCTTCTTGGCTATGTACTCGAGGTAGTGCTCAAACTTAGCCATCCCTTTGCGCCATTTTTAACTGAGACTATTTGGCAGACTCTTGGTTGGCAGACAGGCTTTTTGATGCAAGCTGACTGGCCAAAGAAGGTCTTAGCTTACGACAAAAGCAAAGCCGAGCAATTTAGAGAGCTGCAAACAATCGTTACTGAGGCCAGGTACATATCTGGCGAGCTTGCTGATGGCAAGCAGACTCTGGTTTATTCTAGTGATGCTCTTATAGAGCAGAATGCTTCACTCCTAAAGCAACTAGCCTCACTGCAAGAAGTTAAAAAGATAGATTCACCACGTGGTCTCCATTTAGCGGTCGCCAAACACCAGGCCTGGCTTGATGTTAGTGAATCTACCCTTGGCAAGCATCGCGCCAAACTGGAGAGCAGAATAGAGGATAGCCAAGCTCAGATCAAACGTTTAGAAGCACGGCTAGCTACTAAAAGCTATGTGGACCATGCTCCAACAGAGGTCGTACAGCAAACTAAGGACCAATTAGCCGAACAAAAAGCACTTGAGCAACGACTTAATAACGAGCTGACAGTCTTACGCTAGAAAACTAGCCGACTTTTGCGCATAACTCCAGGGCAGTGCCATTCAAGCTAAAATGCTAATCGCTCAGCTATTCCGGCTAATGCATCATGGTCTGGCTCAACGTCCATACGCTGCTTAGCCCAAAAATCTCTAGCTTCTAGACAGGGGATCACATGTACATGAGCGTGGGGGACATCAAAGCCTTCTAGCTTAAGGCAGGCTCGATACTCAGACCCGAATATCTCGACCACTCGTTGCATGATCTTTTTAACAGAAGACATCAATGCCAAATAATCATCCTCGTTTAGATCTTCTAGCCGATCAACTTGCACCTTGGGTATTACTAAAGTGTGTCCTGGCTGAGCAGGATGAATATCCAAAAACGCCAGCGTTTTATCATCTTCGTAGACCTTGTGGGCTGGAATCTCGCCATTGATAATTCTAGTGAAAATGCTTGGTTCGATCATATACTTACCATAACATAAAACCTGATCCTAAAGGGTACGACCCTTTAGCTGCGCTTGGATTGTTTTAGCTAGCTATCGGCAAAACTATGTTATAATCGCGCCCATGGAGCGTGTGCATTCCGCTAAATATATTTTTGTTACAGGTGGCGTGCTTTCTGGACTCGGCAAAGGAATTACTGCCGCTTCTATCGGCACTATATTGCAGGCTCGTGGACTCAAGGTATCAATCCAAAAATGTGATCCATATCTAAACGTTGATGCTGGACTTCTAAACCCGGCCGAGCACGGCGAGTGCTTTGTGACTCGTGATGGTGCAGAAACAGATCTAGATCTTGGCCATTATGAACGTTTTTTGGATATAGAGATGACCCAGGCAAGTTCGACTATGGGCGGTCGACTGTTAGCTGAGCTTATTCAGACAGAGCGAGCTGGCAAAATGAACGGCAAAACTGTACAACTTGTGCCTCATTTTACTAATTCGATTCAAGAGGCTATCATATCGGCTGGAAAGGGCAGTGATGTGCATATTGTCGAGATTGGTGGAACAGTCGGCGATATGGAAGCCTCGCCATTTTTAGAAGCCATCCGTGAGTTGGCTTCCCGCGTTGGCTATCAAAATTGTATTTTTGCCTACGTAGTTTACGTGCCCTATCTGGGTACTAGCAAAGAATTTAAGAGCAAGCCGGCCCAAAATGCAGTCCGTGATTTAAGATCGCTTGGGATAATGCCTGATTTGTTATTGGCGCGAATGGAAGAGCCATCCAAAAATGGCATAGCCGACAAACTTAGTATGTTCAGTGGCGTACGGCCAGAAGGTGTGGTTCTGTTACCTAACGCCAGGACTGTATATGAGGTACCTCTAACGCTTGAAGAGCATGGTATTGGCGATCTTGTGTGCAAACAGCTTGGCCTGCAATCTAAAGCGGCTGATATGACAAAATGGCGACAGGTAGTGGCTGCTGCAACTGGTGATTATCAGAAAACTGTCAAAATTGGGCTAGTTGTTAAATATCTTGATAATGACGATACATATTTTTCGGTTGTAGAATCACTCAGGTCTGCCGCTTGGCAGCAAAAGGTAAAACTATCTTTTGAATGGGTATCGGCCGAGCAACTAGAGACTGAAGGTACTGATGGCCTCAAAGAGTTCGACGGATTATTAATACCTGGCGGATTTGGCGACCGTGGGCTAGAGGGTATGATTATGGCCGCTGATTATGCCATAAAAAACAAAGTGCCATACCTTGGCATATGCCTAGGGCTGCAAATGGCAGTCATAGCTGCCGCCAGGCAAGCTGGACTGGCTGGCGCCAATACTACAGAAGCCAACAATGATACTCCTTATGATGTTATTTACATTATGCAAGGCCAGCGTGGTAAAGAGTCCACGGGTGGCACGATGCGGCTTGGCAACTATACCTGTAAGCTAGCAGACGGTTCGTTGGCCGAGAGAGTTTATGGTACGAAGGAGATTGTTGAGCGCCACCGCCACCGATATGAGGTTAACCAAAAGTTTGCACCAGAACTTGAAAAAGTCGGTCTGATTATTAGCGGTACATCGCCTGATCATAAATTAGTAGAAATGGTTGAACATCAAGACCATCCTTATTTTATAGCTACTCAAGCACACCCAGAATTTTTATCACGTCCCTTTCGGGCGCATCCGCTTTTTGTGGGCTTAATTGCGGCTGCAGCCAGCAATATATAGTTTAACTACCGTAGATTTATCACCTATTCAGCTTGGCCTATTGCGCATTGACATTTGCGGCTTGTCAATATAGAATTCGCGAACTATGAGACCTACTCAAGAAGGCGACATAGTTTTAGGGCCTGGTGAATTGCATACGGTGACTGAAGCTACTAGAGGTCTCCGACGCAAAACGAATCCCGATACTCCTCTTCGTGCTGAGCTAGATGCGACGCTCGGTATGCTTTTTTTGCTTAAGCCAGAGGGGCTGATCTCGCGTGCCAAGTTTGAGCCACATGTCGTCTGCTCGGAAGAAAACGCAGCTGATTTGGTTCTAAAGGCCTTGGCGGCAACAGGGCAGAGCAAGACTATTGATCCAGATGTCAAAAGACATGCCGAAACTATGCTGGATGAATATGCAGAAGCATGCGCACAAAATCTAGACGAAGAGCTAAGAGTTGCTCACTTATCTGTTATAAAGGGGATTTTTGAACAGTCTGATTCACCATTTAACCCTAGCTGGGTAGCTCAGAACCCAAATCTTGTGGGTGTGCTAGAGAGTACTCTTTTTAATTTGGCAATGAACAGTGTTTTTAGAGAGGTAACCTTTGATTCTGTGCAGGCTGCAAATACCTTAGATATACCGCTTGAACCAGAGATCAAGGATAGGATTTGTGAAGCCGCACAAAGTTACGTTGAATATAAGTTTAGATTAGAGAATACGCCTCTAGAACCTGAACAAGATGAGCTTGATGAATCTAAACGCCAAGGCGCGCTCGTTGCTACGCAGATTTTGAGTGTGGTCGATCAGGCGCGCCAAGAAAAACTTAAAGAGCGTATGAGTGATGAGATTCTTCAAGAGGCTACGCTTACCGAGGCTTTTAGTGCCGAATTGCAAAGGCCACTGAGTGATGACAAGTTAAGACTGCTGGAGCAAGCAAGGCATGTTATTGCGAATGAAGAACTACGCAGCGATATTGTTGAGGTGGTCTGCTCACACAATGCAGAAAGTATAAATAGTGCGAGTTTACTGGATATATGCCAGTACATCATACAAGCCGTCTTGGACGATGTACTGTGTGATAATTGTATTGGGGCGGAGTTGAAGCCGAACGGCTTTGTTGGCGAGTCTGCGGCTGTTGTGTTGATCAGAGTCGATAGTTTCCGTGCTCAATCAACATCTATCAAAGCTGCGTTCGAGGAAGGTTTTCGAGAGAGCCTGGAGATTATATTCAAAAGAATCCAAGACATTGCTAATAGTGAGTTGCACGAGAATTCTTGAAAGCCTACAAGCGTCTATGATTTACGGGCTACAATCAACAAGTGTGGATAGGGATAGCCTTTATCGATAGGTATTATCTTAGTTTGTAATCCAAGGGTCTGCAAATGATCTGTGATTTGCTTCGGGGATAGAAAAGTAAAGGGATAAACACCAACTGTAAGACCGATAACTTTAACTGATATCTTCTCTTGCAGGCTCATAAAACGCACCTTCCAAAGGGGCCTGTCATTCATGTGCTTGAGAATTAAAACACCGTCTTTGGCTAGTATTTTAGCGGATTTTTCTAGAAGATCTAGCTGATCTTGGTATTTTAAAAGATAAATTGTGTCAAAAATCTCTATTGCTTGCCAGGGGCCAGGTGGTAAAGATCCATTTGGGCTAACACGCGAAAATGTAATTTTTTGTTTAGAGTTTTCCCAAGATTCGGCTACGGCTTGAGCATCTATAATCTTGCGCACGTCTATATCAACGCCATGGACATCAAGGTTTGGCCGTAAGATAGCAGCCCATATACTTACTAAACCACGGCCGCTGCCAATCTCTAATAGCTTACCCGACTTGGGGAGGTAGGTATCGGCTGCTTCTATTGGGCAGCTGTGCCAGCGTATAAACATGTGTAGCCTGGAATGCCAAGGCAATATTGCATATAAGCTGTGTAGTTTTTTTAGGCGTCGCCGTCGCTCTTTATGATCAAATAGACGCTGTTTTAGATAGAAGTTAACAAAGAACATCATACCCATTGCCACGACCGTGCTGATAAAAGCCTGTTGAGTGTTTAACAGTATGATATTAAAAATCGTAAATTCGCCCACCAACCCAATGACCGCTACAATAAAAAACTGAACAATCTGGTGATGTAAACGCGTGCTACCTCGGTCGAACACCCACAGTCGACTAAGCAAGTAGTTCACTATCGTGGCTGCTATAAAGGCTAGCAAGTTAGCCAGGCGGGGCTTTATATATGGCGACGCAACAGGTAAGGTATCATTTAGAATTATAAAAGATTCTGCTAGCACGGCGGCTGATGCAGCGCCGGCTATTAATGTGCGCAAGAACTTTGTAAAAAGCGGTCGTCTGGTTTCAGCCTCAGCCATCTGCAGCTACTGCAAGAATGGAGCATTAATAACCCAGAGCACCATCAGTACTCCTTGGCAAAGAGAAAATGACATTACAAAAAACTCATCAACTTTGCGTGATTTTGTTAAAAAGGCAAGGGCAATAAACATGGGGAAAACCGCTATAACGTATCTTGGTAGCCCCACTAAACCAGTTAAGATAGCCGGCAGCATAGCGAGCACCCCCCAGGCGACAAGAGGAGCGCCTAACTTGTGTCTAACAAACAACAACAGCAAGTAGGGTGTTAGGCCTGCTGCCATTAAAAAGCGGTTGGTGTAATTTACTATGCCTTGGCGAAAGAAAGTTATCGGGTCTATGAAGTGACGATGCCAGCCCAGCTCCTCGAACTTTGCCATTACGAGCCATTCAGAAGATAGCTTCCACTGTAGGTATAAAAAAGCTCCAAAAGCTAAAGGAATCCAGGCTAAGTTTAATAGCTCTTTTAGTCTTTGCCGAGGCGTCTGGTCCCAGTGTTCTAACAGGTAGAGTAAAAGCAATGGCACAATCACTAGAATTCCAACTGGCCTAGCTATAGATAATAATCCAGCCAATGGTCCAGCTACTAGCCATTTGCGTTTATATGCGTAATAGAATGTCATAATACTCAACATTACGAATAGCGACTCTGTTAGATAGCCTGACAGGTAAAAGCTGGTAGGGAAGATTATTAGATATTTTGTGGCTCTTAAAGCAACACTCCGCCCCCAACGTTCTCTGCAGAACTTGTATAAGTACCACAGAGTTACCACTATTGCGGCATTGTTTACGATCAAGCCGCCAATGTATAAATCGCCACCAATAAGGATTCCGACAACGCGCGCCATTAATGGGAATAGAGGGAAGAATACTAGACCAAAACGGTCAGCTCCGGCGTAGCCACTGTGGGCAAGCTTAAGGTACCAGTTTGTGTCCCAGTGTCCCCAAACACTCAGTAATGGGCTGGGGTGTGATAACCAAGATGCGTCATGTGAGAACTGCCATACGCCGTCTAGACTACCAGTTGTGATGGAGCCAAAAAAACGCCAAGCAGCGTAACCGATCATCGTCAGTAAAGCGCGATTGATTAAAAATAACCCAACAATAAACCAGAAATCCCGAGGGATCTTAAGCAGATACTTCTGCAAAAACTTAAAAACACGAATAATGCTCTGCATAAAACTGATCACAGTATACCCCATTTTTGTACACTTTGGATAGAAATAAAATTTGGTATTTTAAGCTCTTTATGGTATAGTATATTTGAATTTTACGACGAGTGGGTCGGTGTGTTAGTTTTTACTGTTTAAAATAATTAATCGAGCTATATAATTATGAAAAAGATCACTGCAATTATACCATGTTATAACGAAGAAGCCGGTATCGCCGATGTTGTTAGCGGTTTTTCTACGCAACAACTTGCTAAGAGCGGCTACGAGCTAGAAGTCTTGGTTATAGATAACAATTCGACTGATAAGACAGCTGAAGTTGCTGCAAAGGCAGGAGCTCAGGTTATATTTGAGCCTAGAAAAGGTAAGGGTAACGCAGTAAGATCGGCTTTCTACAGCATTGATAACAAAACAGATTATATAATAATGATAGATGGTGATTTTACTTATAGCTCGAGTGAAATCCTACGCATGATTGAGCCGATTGATTCAGGTTTTTGTGATGTAGTAGTGGGCTCACGGCTGAACGGCCGGATTGCTAAGGGCTCAATGACGCCACTTAATAGGGTCGGAAATATAATTTTTTCGCAGCTTGTGCGCTTTATCTATGGTTCTAAAGTTACTGATGTTCTGAGTGGTTATTTTGCATGGTCGCGCCCTAGTTTAGAGCGACTGCGTCCACATGTTGAATCAGAAGGCTTCGCCCTAGAGATGGAAATGGTTACTAAGATGGCTAGGTTAGGCGAGTCGGTGTATTCGGTGCCAATCAGTTATGACACCAGAGCTGGTGTAGCAAATCTACGACCTTTCTACGATGGTATAAGAATCTTACGGATGCTATTACGTAATATTTTTTGGCAGGTGCCAGAAGCAAATGCAAGCACTGTCCGAAACGACATGTAGATGAAGGATTTTATACGCTTTTGTATTGTTGGCGCGTTCGGCTTTACAGTGAATGCCGCTATGCTTACCTTTTGGCTTAAGCTAGTCGGCTTGCCGTTGATTCTAGCCTCGTTAATAAGCGCCGAGGGGGCATTCTTGTGCACCTTTATTTTACACAAGCGCTGGACATACACCGCGCCAGTTACAAAGACCGGTCGTCAGTTATTAGTTGAGTTTCATGGTTCAGCTTGGTTAGGAATGCTACTGAGCACGCTACTTATTTATGTTCTTGTTAGGGCCGGTTTGCACTTCTTGGTGGCCCAGCCTCGGGCTTCAGTAATTGTTTTATTCTGGAATTTTATTTGGACTAAATTTTACATTTGGCGCCCAAGTGTTGAATAGAACCTGATTTAGCCAGTCATAAACTAAATCTACTTTGATCTCCAGCTTGTCTAATCTGCTATCCACTTGTTCAAAGCGTTCACCTACTGAGTTTGCAAAAGCATCAAGTCCAGCATCTTGATCTTCTAGGTGTTCTTTAATCTCATCAAGCTGTTGAGCTATTTGACCGATAACTCTAGTCTGTTCAGTTAGTGTCCCTACGACAAGTTGCTTGAATTGATATTCTGTCATACTACTCTACATTCTTATTTACATCGTTTACAAAGTCAATCTTTTTTATTCATACTTTTATGTTAGACTCTTTATGTAATTACAGTTAGACCATTTATCTAGGAGAATCAAATATGAATGTACAGGATTTTGGAGCTAAGATTGTAACCTTCGAAGAGTTAGATGCCCTCCGGCCTCATTTAGGAAAGATTGTAGCTACAAGTGGTGGTTTTGACCCAATCCATCCCGGTCATATTAGTTGCATAATGCAAAGCCGTAGGTACGGTGATACTGTCGTGGTTATTGTTAATGGTGATGCTTTTCTTAAGAACAAGAAGGGAAAGCCATTTCAAAATTTGGCGACACGGATGCTTATTGTTAGCGCGTTGCGCGGAGTGGACTACGTTGTGCCGTTCGAAATTGAAAACGATCAAACTGTTTCTAAGGCTTTGGAACAACTAAGACCTAATGTCTTTACCAAAGGCGGAGATCGTATTGACGAACATAGTATCCCCGAATGGGCTACTTGTCAGAAATATAACATCAAAGTTGTTAGCGGTGTTGGTCTGGATAAGCTTTGGTCTAGTAGTGATTTTCTTAAAGAGTGGGAAGAACACGCAAGACTTCGTGACAGCTAAATAGCTGTTTTGGTATGGGCTTCTACAAACTCGTGGATTTGTTCTATAAATCGTTCTTCACTAAATTGCTCAGCGTGTTTTTGTAGAACTGTGGTCGAGAAGGTCAAGGTTTCGAAACGCTTAATAGCTTCTACTAAAGATTTGGTAGTTTGTTCGGCAAAAAATAGGCCGGTTGTGCCATCTACTACCGAATCTAGAGCTCCATCTTTCTTATAGGCTATAACTGGTGTGCCGGCAGCCATAGCCTCGACGGCTGTAATGCCAAAATCGTCTTGCTGGGGGAATATAAAGGCTTTAGCTTGCTGAAAGTAGGCTATGACCGCCTTATCGTCTACGTTGGTCATAAATTCGATGGTTGGCCCGGCAAGTTTTAACAAATTATTGTGTTCGTCTCCCTTGCCGATAACGATTAGTCGTTTTTTTAACTGATTACAAGCCTTTATAGCTATATCTGTGCGCTTATAACTATTCTGTCGACCAACAACAAGGTAAAAATCTGCCTTGGCAACTGGTTGTTTTGGTTGAAGGCGCTCTATTTGTACTGGTGGGAATATAACAGACGAATCGTGCTTATAATATTTTTTTATTCTAGCCTGAACAGCGTGTGAATTGGCAATAAAATAATCAACACCGGCTACGGCTTTTAGATCGAGCTTGCGCATCCAAGCTACAAAAGGTGGTATAACCAGTCGGATTAGGGGGTTTAGTCGACCAAAGCCAGGATCTTTTTTATACTCTTTGTAGTGGCTCCAATAATAACGAGTTGGGGTGTGGCAGTAGCATATATGCGCAGCATCGTGTCGAGCCTGAACTGCCTTGGCTTCGGCGCTGGCGCTAGATAGTACAATGTCGTATTTACTTAGGTCGAGTGTACGAAAAGCATGGGCGCGTAAGACAGGGAATAATTGATGCCGCCGCCGCAAAAATTTGGGCAGGTTTTGCAGATAGGTCGTCCGGATATCAAGCCCAGCAAAGGGTGGACAGTTCTCTGGGATAAAAACAGAGGTGTAGATCGGAGCATCGGGGTAAGCCTTGTGTAATGCTAGAAGTAACTTCTCACCGCCACCCATGTTGGTGAGCCAGTCATAAACCAGGGCAATACTGGGTTTATTTTTTTTTGTGGGGTGTCGTGAGCCTCGTCTCGAAGTCTCCTCCCGCTGTGCTCGCGGGGCTGTGCCAGTGGGGTACCCTCCTTCGCGCCACTCACCCCTGAGTTTCGAGGCCGATTCGACTGACTTAGGGGCAGGGTAAGCCATCAGGTTAGCGAGCTCCAGTTTTCTTGAGTAGCACGGGGATGGTTTTGAATAATATTTTTATGTCTAACCAGAAGCTCCAATTTTGGGCATAATAAAGCTCAAGATCAACACGTTGCTCGAAGGTTAGGTCATTGCGCCCAGACACTTGCCACAGTCCGGTAATGCCGGGTCTCACGCTGTGGAGGAGGGGGCTATGGCCCTTATATAGATTTATCTCTACTGGCTCGATGGGCCGTGGTCCAACTAAACTCATGTCGCCGCGTAAGACATTTATTATTTGTGGTAATTCGTCTAAAGAGTGATTGCGCAAGAAGTGCCCGAACCGTGTGATACGTGGATCAATCGTACTAACCACCTTGCGATGGATCCTATATTCTTTTACTAAATCTTCACGCCCCATAGACTTAAAGTCTTCTATGGCGTCTTTTTTACCAAACTCTGGTCGCATGCTACGGAATTTGAACACTCCAAACGGCTCGGCATACTTTGATAAACGTTTATTTATATAAAAGATTGGTCCGGGATTGAGTATTTTTTGTAAGATAATGAGTAGGGCTAGTACGGGTGACAGAATGATTATGCCAATAGTAACTGCAATAATATCAAACAGGCGCTTTACAACTTCACCCCAACCGATCAGGGGTGTTTGATATACAGAGATCATAGGATAACCCAAAAAGACATCGACTGTGTTTTTACCAGAGTAGAACTCGGCTTCGCCAGGTATAAAACTATAGCTGATGTGCAAACTTTGAGCGGCATTTAGAATGCGTTTATTACGTGACGAATCCTCGTACAGATCTGTCTGAATAATGGTGGTGATATGATCATGTTGCAATTGTTTAAGTGCAGCATCTGCCGAGCCATAATGATTCCCTCGCCAGCTCTTAGGTACAACTTGTCTGGGGCCAGCGATTGCTGCAATGTGATAACCAGAATGCTTGGTGTCATCTAGATGCGCCACTATATCACTTACTGCTGCCGAGGTGCCGATTATTAGAACCCGACTAATACCTTTGCCATAGCGAAAGAGCGAAGTGCGGATTTGCCGTAAAAACTCTCGGCAAAATATTAGAAGCAAAAATGAGGCTGCAAAAGCATAGACAGCCACTAATCGTGCCGGAAAGACTGGCTGGTCAACCACAAAAGCGTAGCCAATGACTATTAGAATGCCTATCGAGCTGCCGATGAACAACTTGCCAGCCTCGACTAATCGCTTTGTATAAATCCGGCTGTTGTATAGGCCCAAACTAGCAAAGGCTATCAACCACAACGGTATTAGAACCAAGGCAGTGCTTATGAAATCTAGCCCATGTATCTGTGCGACAAGGGGGCGGTGATCGAATTGCACACGCACAATGTAGGCTAGAATGAACGCAATCAAAAGAGTAAAAAAATCGCCTGTAAGTAGAGCAATACTGTATAATCTGGCACTTCTAGTAGGCATAAAAAACCTCGGGTCCAATATCGAAAAACGTACTGGTGGTAAGCAGTACGTTTATTGTAACATTGAACCTATGACAAGTGCTTACAAACAATGAACTCTTTTTTGGCTAGACTACCTAGCAAGCTAGTGGTGAGGGTACAAAAAAATGAGGACTGGTTGGTGCGTCTATTCATCTTGAGCTTTGTAGTCATATTGGTCTTGTTGCCTCTGCATGCCTTTTTGTCTACTTGGTTGGGGACTACCATCGGTCCGTTGCTGGTTTGGAAATCCTGGAAAGAGATCTTATTACTAGGCCTATTACCGTTCTTGGTTTTTTATTTCTGGCTAAGGCCGAATATCTTGCAGATATTGTGGAAGCGTCGGATTAATCAGATTATTGTTGCCTATGTGCTTTTGCACTTGGTGCTGTCTGTGTTTTCGCACGTGTCCAGAGGGGCGATAGTTGCAGGATTGCTGATCAACCTACGTTTCTTGGCAATGTTCTTGTTGGCGCAATTGTTAATCGAGACCAAACATCCATGGGTA
>Ga0210403_10000623_pt1 | contig 36471 bp, 28 predicted proteins | sample IncBWC19MmetaG_FD_150863 | JGI IMG/M metagenome (GOLD analysis project Ga0210403, IMG submission 150863) | Forest soil microbial communities from Barre Woods Harvard Forest LTER site, Petersham, Massachusetts, United States - Inc-BW-C-19-M | ecosystem: Environmental > Terrestrial > Soil >...
GATCCCGAGCCGCCGATGACCGTGTCGCAATCCGTTAAGATATGCACCTGATCGGGCACGGAATTCAAGTCCTTCCAATTCCCAGCCATGCCGTTCTCGGTCACGAACAACTCAATGGCTGGAGAAAGCCTTCGCCGAATGCGCGCCGGCTCTTTCGAATGTAAAAATGGACCCGCTCCTCGACGATCTTCGGGGTTATCCTCGATTTGCCGCGCTACTCGCGAAACTTCGTCTTGGGTAGCGACCGATCGATCGAGATACCCGTCCTTCATCGGGAATCTTGTGCTACCGCTGTTTGCTTTTGTTCGCGTCTCTCCGCCACGAACGGTTGCGCCAGAAGGCCGGTGAACGACCGTACCTCAGCCGAATCCGTGTCCTTCAGCCCGTAAACGACATGGCGGGCCCGATCGGTTCGCGTGAATGTCCCGAACGCACGATCGTAGATCGACAGGATGTTTCCATAGTTCGAATCGGTCTCGGTCCGCTCGTTTGAATGGTGCACTTTGTGCATATTTGGGGTGCACCAGAGGAGCGCGCCGATCTGGTCGAAACGCTCCCATAGCCGGATGTTTGCGTGTTCAAGGACACCGTTTATGGTCGAGATCAGCCGGTAGATAACGATTCCGGCGGCGGGCAGCCCAAGGATCCAAACAGGAATCGTCATGAACAAAAATCGCCACATTCCTTCGATGGGATGAGTCCGGAACGAAGTGGTCACGTCCACAAACGGATCGCTGTGATGGATGCGATGAAAACGCCATAGCAACGGGATTTTGTGCAACAACGCGTGTGACGCATAGCCGTACATGAAATCGAGGACAAGTACGGTGATGACAACTTGCACGGCGAAGGGGAACGATGTTGTTGCCAGAAGGCCTGCTGGCCTCAACGTGAGAGCCAGGATGGCGGTGACAGACGTGAGGACCCAATTGAACCCAAAGTTCACACCGGTCATCGAAAGATTGACTCCCACACGCCTCTTGCTGGATTCTCCGCGCGAGAACAGTGGCGCGAACGCTTCAATAGCCGATGCGATCGCCATCATGACCACCACGACGGCGATATTTCCAAAAAATGCTTTTGAACTCATACTCCGTCCTTTCTAGACTTTTCCGGCTTTGAAGGCTGCGTAAACAGCTTCGAGAAGCTTGGCGCCTTCGGTGATCCGCTCATCATCGGAGGTATGCAAGGCGACGATGCCGGCGATCATCGCAGCGAAACCACTCGTCTCGGGACGCTGAAATTTCTCATCCTTAATGTCTATGTCATGCACCAGTTGTGCAATGGCATCGAGCGCGGCATCTCGTAAGGAGGAATGCCCCAGGAGCACCTCGAATGTGCACTGTTCTCCTTCGTGAGTGAATTCCCCGGCGAACGTGTCGAAGCGGATTTGTTCAGGCTGATGGACGAATTCGGCTTCATCCACAAATACGAACCGGGCGGTCGGGTCGATAAAGCGACGAATGAGCCAAGCAGTGGCGATGCGATCAACCTTGGCGCCTCTGCGGGTTACCCACGTTCTACCCGTCACCGACTTGAGATCGGGTTTCACCGCCGCTGTGGATTCTGGCATTCGCGATTGGTTTTCAAGTGATGCGATCATTGATCTAACCTCCTCACGACCTGGAGCTCCGAAGAAATCGATTGCCTGGACGTCTTTGAATTTGCGCTTCGTCTTCTGCCAATCGTCGCGATTGGCGTTAAGCGTATCTAACAGTTGTTTGTAGTCATGCGTGCGAAGCTCGCGAAAGCGGTCTTCGATCTCGGCATCGGATACAGTTGCAGGTGAAACCCTGAAGATCCAAGCCTCGCCCCCTCCACCCACGATCTCGGACTTAAGCCATTGAAAATCTTCGAGATGGTCTGCACTTTCGGGTAGCAGATAAGCCGAGTTCTTGATGGGAAGGGCTCCAAGTTGATTCAGCCTTCGGAGGACCTTTGCACGGAAATAGGGAGGACTGGGCGGAACTTGGTGCAACAGCAGGAGCCATCGATTATATTGCTGCTGCGACATGCTATGAGGTATTAATATCACAGCTGCTATATGAAATCAAGTCCGTCTGAAAGACAAAGTGAAGGTCATTGTCAAGTCGACCGCGGGGGTGGGGCTCGAAAGGGACTAGTGGGCCTTGGGTGGCCAGGGGTCGCTCCAGCGCGGATCGTGGAGCAGGGCGTCATCCGTGAGAGACTTCAGGAAGTCGATCAGGTCTCGTTTGTCTTCAGAGGTCAGGCTGAGCGGACGCAGGATGCGGGATTTGTTGGGATGCTGCTTCTTTCCGCCGGACGCATAATGATCAACTACCTCGTCCAGCGTGGTGAGGCTCCCGTCGTGCATGTAGGGCGCCGTTACCGCAATGTTCCTGAGCGACGGGGCTCTAAATTTTCCGATGTCTTCCATTCGCTTGGTCTGCTCATAGAGACCGCGGTTCGGTTCTTCGTAGGTGGATACTCCCGTGTTGAAGAAACCGCCGACATTGTCGCCATCCTTGCCGCCTGCAAACCGGATCGCACTGCCAAAGTTCCAACCGGCATGGCACTGGAAACATCCGCCGCGTTCGCTGGAAAAGAAAATTATCTCTCCGCGTTTGGCTGCCTCGGAAACCGCCGATGAGTCGCCGCCCCAGCGATAACGGTCATACGGCGAGCGCATGGATATTATGGTTCGCTCGAAAGCGGCGATCGCCTTTGTGACCTGGCCGAGTGTGTAGCGCTCTGAATCTTCCGCGAAGGCTCGCGGGAACAAGCGCTGATAGACGGGATCTCCGCGCAACACACCGAGAAATTCCTGCTCTCGGCCCTTCAGTCCCAGTTCGACCGGAGCGTCGCCCAGCATCGGAATCAGGGCCTGCTCTTCAAGCGACGTTAGTTTCGGATTCGCCCAGGTCAGGAAAGGAACGTACGCGACATTCGCTAGGCTCATGCTGCTTCTGGGATGGAGTTCGCCTGTGGTTCCTTCCGCGTGGGCGCGGCCATCGGTAAAGGCGAGTTCCTGCCGATGACAACTCCCGCAGGATTCCTTTCGATTCACCGATATCCGCTTGTCATAAAAGAGATATCGGCCCAACTCGACCTTCGCGGCGGTCATCGGGTTGTCGCCGGGTACGGGAGGCTTCGGAAAGCCGTTGGGCAGATTCCAATCGAAGTCGGCACAAATCAAAACGCGCGCCGTGAGAATCCCGATGGCCACGTTCTTAAACATGGTTACGCAACGACCGAGCCGGTTTGCGACGTATCGTAGCCGGCCAATACTTCGAGCTTGCGGCGCAGCGTGGCTCGCTGCAGAACATCGAGAAACGCCCGGACAGCAGGAAGGTCGGCAGTTCGACGCCGCATCACGAGATCGTAGCGTTCGCTGTGTAGCGGAACAAAATCCAGACCAAACGTCTTGGCTGCAGAGCGAGTAGCGAGGCACGCGTCAGCTTCGTGTGACACGACGCAATAGGCGGCGGCGAGGTGCCCGTAGGCGACACGATCGTAACCCTGGATGTGCTGAGCGTCCATTCCAGCCTTTTCCAAGAGATTGTCAAGCAAGGCTCGGCTTCCCGATCCCGATTCGCGGTTTACGAATTTGACATTCTTGCGGGTCAGGTCCTCGACTTTGCCTACTTTCTTGGGATTTCCGGGCGCAACGACTAGTCCTTCTTCCCATCGGGCGAACGTCACGACGGTGAAATCTTCGCCGGGAAACTCGCGACGGATGTACGGCAGATTGAATTCGCCCGTCTTGGGATCTTCGAGGTGCGATCCAGCAATATGGACCTTGCCCTGCTTCAGCCAAGTCAGTGCGAGCTTGCTCGATGCCGCGGCAGAAACGATTTCAACACCGCTGATTCTTTCCACCATGTGCGAAAGCAATCCTGTCGCTGGATCGCATCCAGCGAGGACTAAGCGCTTTTGCGACGCCTCTTCCTTCGCGAAAACAACCAGATTCGCCTTTTGGTCGCTGCGGCGCGCCTGCTTGATGATCCCGTCCGCCTCCGGCATGTAATACGGCGAAGCGCTTACAGGCACGCTCACCCATCGCGATCCGATCTGACAAATCCGCACCGGCTGACCCTTGGCGGTGGCTGCCACGCTCAGAACTTCTGCGGTGATCGATTCTGGCGAGGCTCGCGATCCCTCTTGGAGGCAGAACAGCTCATCCACCGTTACTTCCAACTCCCGCGCAAGATGGAGCGCGACTTCGGTATTCGGCACGTACGTTCCCGCCTCGATCGCATAGATGGTCTGACGGCTGACGTGAACACGGCGGGCCAGATCGGATGCGCCGAGTCCTCGGCTTTTCCGGACTTGGGCGAGCCGATTCTGGATGTGTGGCTTCACTATTTCCTCAATTGGACCACTTCGAGTGTGGTCAGCATGCGTACCGATCGCGCGCCCGGTTTGTCCTTGGGGACGACGAGCCGGAACCTCCCTTGAGCGCCGAACAGCGGCCTGCCATTGGCAGTATCGGCGACCAGCATTTCATTGTCGATGAACGCGGGATCGGTTTCGGCAAGCGAAAAAACGACTTCGTATCCATCCTGCGCCTTCGCGAGGATGTAGCCGGCGAGTGCCTTGCCGCGTAGCTCGCCGCCTTGGGGAACGCCGGCCTTCTTTAAAACCTCGTGGAGCCAGACGCCTTCATAGACCGTCTCCATACCGTTGTTGGTCGTCTTGACGGTCGCACGCGGCATTTTCGCCAAGTCGTCGGGTGAAAGCGACAGTGTCTGTTTCACTGCGCCGATGATTTGAAGCGTCGCCGGTGTGTCCTGGGCAGCCATGAACCCGGCCGCGAAACATCCGAGAATCCATGATCGCCGTGTTCCCATAGTCACCCCATATTGTAGCCGGGCTCAGAAGTGAAGCTTCATCACGAACTCGAAATCCCGGGGGTTTCCAGCGCCGATGATCGAGCCGAAAGCGCTGTTTCCGGCGATCCCGTTAGGATCGTTCAGCGGTGGCGTGTTAGAGACGTTGAATGCTTCCGCGCGGAACTCGAGACGGTACCTCTCCGTGACCCGGAAGGTCTTGCCGATCATGAGATCCGCGTCCTGGAGACCAGGCCCACGAACGGGATTCCGGGAGCTGTTCCCAATGATGAATTGAGGCACCGTCACAAACGCGGCCGTGTTGAAATACTTCGCGACCGTGCGTCCATCGAATTCGTTCGGATCCGTAAGCCGGTTGGGCCTCTGAACAGCGAAGCCGAGGCTCGAATTGTTGTTCGTTAACTGCGTTACCGGCACCATGTCGCCCGACTGAACTCGAATCAGACCGGCGATTTGCCAACCTGAAATCTTCCACAAGCGCGGAATGTCGTACACCCACCCGAGCGAGAACACACGCGGAATATCGCCGCTCGAAAGGTCGCGTTCCAGATGACGATTGTAGGCATCCGCCGCGCCGGTGCTGTTGAGAACCGGACCTGTAAAAATGGTCTGCGAGAACACGCTCGATGCATCGTCGATCAGCTTGGAGAACGTGTAAGCAGCGTTGATCGTCAAGCCATGCGAAAGCCGTTTTTCCAGCCTGGCGGCGACGGCTTCATAAGATGAATTGCCGACATTGTCCCGGAACAGCGCGACCGTCGTGAACTTCGGGTACGGTCGCAGTAACTGTTGCTGCGCAATCGTCGCGGCGCCAAGAGACGACGAAGCCGGAATCACGTTGAAATACGGGTTCGTTACCTTTGCGAGCAAAGCGGTGCCCATCGCCAGATCCTGGGAAGGGAGCTGATTGATATTCGCATCCGGAATTCCAAGGCGCGTGTTCTTCGACCCGAGGTAGGACACTTCGAAATTCCAGTTCTGGCCGACGGTTTTCTCGACGGTGAAATTCCATTGCTGCGAATATCCCGATCCGTTGTTGCGGTCCGTACCGAACACTCCCTGACCAAGCCCGGAGTTCGGATTCGGAGCCGTCACTTGAACCGTCGGGCCCTTTGAAAGAACGAACGCCGCGTTCACGTTGTCCTGCGACTGCTGGCCGAGCGTCTGCACAAACGGGAACTGCGGAATGGTGAACGGCGTAGTAATCCCCGACTGCTCGAAATAAACCATTCCGTAGCCAGACCGGATCACCCATGTGTCGCTCAGCCGGTAGGCGAGTCCGACACGCGGGCCAAAGTCGCAGCATTCGAGTTCGCGAGCAGTATGTGGAAAATCCAGAACCTGGGTCTTCAGATTGAAGATCGCGCCTTGATCGTGGACTTCCGTAGATGGAAAGTTGAGCGTGTACCGGGTTCCGATGTTCAGGGTGAGACGCGGCGTCACTCGCCAGTCGTCGGCGACGAAGAACTCCGCGATGTGGGCGCGAGGCTGGATCACGTTCTTCTGGACGTCGATTGTGAACGCGTTGACTTGCCCGAGCAGTAGCGAAGCCAGCGCGTTTCCACTGCCAGCCACAGACGAGCTGTTCGTCCCGGTGGTCGTGAACGAGAACGATCCGGTGGGATTGGGGGGGTTCAACACATCCAGAGCTTCGCGGCGCAGGTCAACGCCAAATTTGAGAGTATGCCGGCCGCGAATCATTGAAAACGTATCGAGGAACTCTGTAACCGACGTGGTGAAGTTGGAATTCGCCGCGGTGGTTGGCCCGATCTGCTGAAATCCGGCGATGGTGAAAATCGGCAGCACGGAGCTGAACGAGTTCGCGGGCAACCCCGGCACAGTGATGCCGCCGTTTTGGAGCGAGGTTTGATTCAGATCGCGCCGCGAATAGCCCACTCGAATCTGATTCAGGGCGGTAGGCGACATCGTCCAGTTGTAATCACCGACGAACGCGTCCCCGCGGGTGATCGCGTGGCCGATTACGCCCAAGGTGAGGCTACCGCTGCCATCGGGCAGCGGAGTGACTGGCGTATCGTCATCGTGAAAGATCGTGTACCTACCGAACACGCGATGCTTTTCGCCGAAGTAGCGGTCGACTCTGAAATCGGCCTGATCCTGGTTGTCGGGCTCGGTTGCGGTGCGCACGTAATTATTTGCTCCGGTAACATTAGGTGTCGGATAGTGCGACAAGACCTGGGCGCCGACCGAATCGAATTGGGTCGGTTGGATCATATTGCCGGAAATCGGGGTGTGCGTGGTTGGATCGAAGAGGGTCTGTGTGAAAATGCCGTTTCGCTGCGCTAGCGTGGGGACCACGCTGAATCGCGTGATGCCGGTGCGCAGACGGGTCCCCTGCCAATCCGCAAAGAAGAATGTCTTGTTCTTCTGGATCGGCCCCCCGATGGTCACTCCATATTGGTTGCGGCGGAATTCAGGCGTCGGTCCAGGCTGGGCGAACAAGTTCCGCGCGTTCAGATCTTCATTGCGGAAAAATTCAAAAAGGCTGCCATGAAAATCGTTGCTGCCGGACTTTCCGATCACCATGATGGTGCCGCCGTTCGAGCGCCCGTACTCGGGTGAGTACGAATTGATGTTCAGCTTGAACTCGGCCATCCCATCAATGATCGGGTAATACACCACCTGGCCCGGCTCCGGCTGAAGGACGCTGATCCCGTCATAAATGTATTCATTCGTGCGCGGCCGGCTCCCATTGATGCGCGGCAGAAGTTGCCCGTTCGGAAGCGCCACGCCTGGAGCCATCGTCACCAGCGGAATGAAATTGCGCCCGTCGAGGGGCAAGGTGTCGATCTTCTGCTCGTCAACGTTCGTCCCAACTTCACCGCTGGTCGCCTGCAGCAATGGAGCCGCGGCCGTCACATTTACCGATTGCGAGGGCTGGCCCACTTCCAGTTTCACGTCTAGCGTTGTTCGGTCGGCAAGCCGGAGTACGATACCAGCCTGGTTATACGTGTGAAACCCAGGCTGTTCCACTGTCAGAACGTACTGCGCGGCCGGCAGACCGAGAATGTGATATTCGCCGGTCTCGTCGGAAACGGCCGCATAGCGAACCTTAGTGGCCTGATCCTCGGCGACGACCCTGGCCTTCGGCACGCCGAGTCCCGAAGGGTCGAGAATGGTCCCGAGAAGTTCCGCCCGACCTGCCTGTCCAAAGCAGAAGGTCGGCAGGAAGGTCAAAGCAAGTGAAAAAAAGAAGCAACGCTTGATCACACAAGACCCCTTGAAGATCGTAGTTCTTATACGACGCTGTTATGTTATCACACCATTCTGAGCGTGCTTCATTGAATCGGCAAGGGAAGCGGACAATCGGTAGCAGGAAGCCCCGGCAGGCCGCCATAGTTGTGTCCTGTATACATTACGATGTATTGATCTCTCGAGGAATCTGGCGAGGCTCCTACGATCTTCCCAGGAGAGCACCATGAGCGGAAAACGTCGAATTGTATTCTCTGCGATCGCCCTAGCATCCTGCAGTCGATAACGTGTAAAAAACCGACGATGTTAGATGGTCTAGCACACACGACAACATCGTTCATAACTGACAGGTCTGTCAAACCGTACCAGAAATCTATAGCCATCGGATAGCATCACAAGATCTTGGGCCGACAAGATTCTGCAGGAATACCAAGTGTAGTCAAAATGTAGCAGGTGGAAGTCTCCAGCTTCAACAGATATCTACAATTCTCAACAGCTCGCGGCGATCTCGCAGAGTTGGAAGCCTTTGGAACTGGACCTCTTGCTCTGGTCGGCAAGTTCAGTTTGTGCAAGCGTCCCGTCTGGCAGCCTTCAAATGCGGAGAGCGAAGCTCCCGCCTTTGTTTGGCGCGTTTCGATCCAACAAATGCCTGAGCGCGCCACTCCCTATCAAGTGACGAGCCAGACATGCATCTATCCTCTAGATCCGCGGCCTTTTTGTGCGCGACAGCGGTCGCGATGGCACAGACCGTGCATCCGATTGGAAACATATTTAAGCCGCGCGCAACTCCGGCCGATTCGGTCTACAACATCTCCTTGCTCATGCTGGCGGTCTGCGCCGCGATCTTCGTCGTTGTCGCCGGGCTACTCACATTCGCGATCATCCGCTTCCGCCGCCGCAACGCCGATCACGGACGCGAACCGGCGCAGGTTTATGGAAGCACGCGAATCGAAATCGCCTGGACCGTGCTTCCGATCCTGATCGTCGTGGTGCTCAGCATGGCTACTGCACGCACGGTCATCGAAGTGCAGAACAAGCGACTGCCAGCCGATACTCTGAAAGTCACGGTGATTGGTCACCAATGGTGGTGGGAATATCGATATCCCGAGTTTGGCATCGTTACGGCAAACGAACTGCACGTGCCGGTCAGCACGGTCGCAAAACCCAGGGTGACCGCTCTGCGGTTGGAGTCGGCGGACGTCGCCCACAGTTTCTGGATTCCGCAGCTTGCCGGCAAAACCGACCTCATTCCTGGAATCACGAACACGATGTGGATCGATCCGCGTCAGGACGGCATTTTTCTCGGGAATTGCGCTGAATATTGCGGGACCCAGCACGCCAATATGCTGCTGCGCGTCGTAGTGGAATCGCCCGCCGATTTTGACAAATGGGTTTCCGCGCAAAAGCAGCCCGCGATGACGGATCCAGGCTTGGAGCGCGGGCGCGCAACACTTTTGTCACTTTCCTGCGTGAATTGCCACACCGTGACCGGAACAAGCGCGGCGGGAACCTTCGGTCCGGATCTTACCCATCTGATGAGCCGGACGACGCTCGGCTCGGGGATGATTCCCAATACGCCCGAAAATCTTCGTGCATGGATGAAAGATCCGCAGCAGATCAAAAAGGGAAATCTGATGCCAAACATGCAATTAAACGCGCGGGAGCTGGACGAGGTCGTGAACTACCTCTCGTCTCTGAAGTAACCATGGCAACCACCACCTATAATCCGCAGACCATCGCGCCTACATCCCCTGCATCTCCTGCATCCAGCGGCGTGACCTCGAAACTTCACGAGTGGGTTGTCACAGTGGATCACAAACGGCTCGGAATCCTTTATATTGGCTCCGCGCTGTTCTTTTTCGCGGTGGCCGGCGTTCTGGCCGCGCTCATGCGCGCGCAACTCGCGTATCCGAATCTCCACTTCCTGGAGCCGGATGTTTTTAATCGCCTCTTCACCATGCACGGAACTTCCATGGTGTTTCTCGTTGGGATGCCGTTTTTCGCCGGGCTCGCGAACTATCTCACGCCGCTCATGATCGGCGCGCGAGACATGGCGTTTCCCCGATTGAACGCTTTTGGCTTCTGGATCTTTCTGTTCGGCGGGATTCTACTTTATTTCAGCTACATCGCGGGACCAGGACTCGCCGGACACGGCTCCGCTCCCGATGTCGGCTGGTTCGCGTATGCCCCGTTGACCGAAAAAGCGTTCTCGCGAGGCACGAGCACGGACTACTGGATCCTCAGCATAATCCTCACAGGCATCGGCACGACCGCCAGCGCGATCAACACCATCGCCACCATCATCAGCATGCGTTGCAAGGGCATGACGCTGGCTCGCATGCCGTTGTTTGTATGGATCATGCTGGTCACCTCGTCGATGGTGTTGTTCATTCTGCCGCCGCTGACCGCCGGGCAAATCATGCTGCTGCTCGATCGATTCCTTGGCGCGCACTTTTTCGACACTCAGGCCGGCGGATCGGCCATTTTGTGGCAGCATTTCTTCTGGCTGTTTGGGCACCCCGAAGTATACGTTCTGATGCTGCCGGGATTCGCGTGCGCTTCCGAAATTATTCCGGTCTTCTCGCGCAAACCGATCTTCGGACGCGCTGCAATGATCGGAGCCACCATCGGAATCGGCATGGTTTCGTCTGGCGTGTGGGCGCATCACATGTTCACCGTAGGAATGTCCCCCGCCTCGAATATCTATTTCGCGGTCGCGTCGATGGCCGTCGGTATTCCCACTGGAGTAAAAATCTTTAACTGGCTGGGAACGATGTTCGGCGGGAAAATCCGTTTTGATACGCCGATGTTGTTCTGCATCGCATTTTTGTTCCAGTTTCTGATCGCTGGTCTTACAGGAATCATGCTTGCCGTTGCGCCGTTCGATTGGCAAGTGACGGATACTTACTTCGTCGTCGCGCATTTTCATTACGTGCTGCTTGGCGGATTGCTGTTCACTCTTTTCGGCGCTTTGTATTACTGGTTCCCGAAGGCGACTGGCAGAATGCTTAGCGAGCGGCTCGGGAAATGGCATTTCTGGCTGCTCGTCATCGGATTTCATCTGACGTTCGACACACTGCATTTCCCTGGAATGCTGGGGATGCCGCGGCGCATTTACACCTACGCTCCGGGACGCGGCTGGGAAATCTACAACCTGATCGCCTCCGTCGGCGTGATCTTCCAGGCCGCCGCGACGCTGTGCCTGGTCTGGAACATTATCAGCTCGCTGCGAAAGGGCAAGCCGGCTGGTAAAGATCCCTGGGATGGCTGGACGCTGGAGTGGTCCACATCGTCGCCCCCGCCTGAGTACAACTTCGCGGTCGAGCCCGTGGTCCGCAGCAGCCGCCCGCTGTGGGACCTGAAACATCCCGAAGATCCGGATTGGAGATACGAATGAGCCCGAGCAGCACACTTCCACGCACGCTCCCAGGCGACACGGTAGCGAACGGCGAAGAGGCCGAGCAGATCACGGCATGGGCGCTGCCAGATCGTGGAAAAGTGGCGGTGCTGTGCCTGTTCATGACGGAATTCTCGCTTTTCTCGATCTTCGTCGTCGCCTACATCTTCTACATCGGCAAGAGTCTCACGGGCCCGACGCCGGCCGAAACGCTGGAACTTCCTATCTGGGCGACGATCTGCCTGCTCTCGAGCAGCGTCACGGTCGCAATTGCCGAGCGCGCGCTGAAAAGCAACCGGATCCAGCGATTCACGATCTGGACCGGAGCCACGATTCTGCTTGGCCTGGAATTTCTGCGCCAGACCGCGCTCGAGTGGCGGCATCTGATCAACGACTTTCACCTCACCATCACAACCAATCTCTTCGGAACGACTTTTTATTCGCTGGTCGGCCTTCACGCGAGTCACGTCGTGATCGGCCTGTCGATGTTGATGATCGCCCTGGTGCTCGGCTTTCGGGGCAGCATGCGCGGCCAGAGTCGCCGCTTCGAGCTGTTGTCCTGGTACTGGCATTTCGTCGATGCGGTGTGGGTGGCGGTGTTCACCGTGGTTTACGTGATTGGACGGTAATGCAATGAACGACAAAAACTCCACTTCGATTCTGGTTCCCGCACCTACCGCGTGGCCGTTCATGACTGCGCTTGGCCTCTCGCTGATCGGCGCTGGACTCGTGACGCACGCCGTTGTCAGCATCGTGGGAGCCTGCGTTCTGCTGCGCGCAGCGATTGGCTGGTGGTTCGATGTACTGCCCGAGCAAAAAGAGGAAGCGGTCTCCGTGACGCCGGCCGAACCGGTTGCAGTAAGCTCGGCCGCGGTCGATTACGTGGGCGCGGGCTTCCGCACGCAGGTCCCGGAAGAAGTGCATCCTTATTCCTCGGGATTCCGCGGCGGACTAGCGGGCGGCGTGGCGATGGCTCTGGTCGCCATGCTGTTCGGCCTCATTTCGCAAGGCAGTATTTGGTATCCCATCAATCTCCTGGCCGCCGGTGTTTTGCGATCTCTCGCTGAAGCGCCGGTTGAGCAACTCAGGCAATTCAGCGCGGCGGGCCTGATCGCCGGGATCTTCATTCACGGCTTCATTTCGATCATGGTCGGACTTCTCTACGCGGTCTCACTACCGATGTTTCCACGCGGTGCGAGCTGGCGCAGCGGACTCCTGACCCCGATTCTCTGGTCCGGCCTGGTAGCCTCCACTCTCGCCATCATCAATCCCACGCTGAACGCGCGCATCGATTGGGGATGGTTCGTCGGCTCGCAGATTGCGTTTGGACTGGCTGCCTCGCGCGTCATTGCGCGCACCACGAAAATCTCCACAATGCAGGATTGGCCGATAATCGAACGAATCGGCGTAGAAGCGCAGAAGGGACCGGATCACAAATGAAGCGCCTGTTGCCGATCCTTCCTGCAATGTTTCTCGTCGCTTGCGGCGATCGCGTCGAGCATTTCACGATGCCCGATCAGGTTGCCGATTTCAAAGCCCTGTATGAAAGCAACTGTTCCGGATGCCATGGCAACGAAGGCCGCCACGGCGCCGCGCGCCCACTGAACGATCCTGTATTTCTTGCCGTCATCGATAACCACACGATTCACGACACTATCGCGCAGGGCCGGCCCGGAACAGCGATGCCTGTATTTGCAAAAAGCGCCGGCGGCTCGCTGACGGAACAACAGATCGCGATCCTCACGGATCAGATGGAATCACGATGGTCACGGCCCCAGGATTTCAGTGGCATCGATCTCCCGCCATACCGGGGAGATCTCGGCGACCCGGGAATCGGCGAACAGATCTTCCGCCGCGAATGCGCCGGCTGCCATCGCGAAAAAGGCCCGGGCGGAATCATCACTGATCCTTCATTCCTGGCCCTGGTCAGCGATCAATCCTTGCGAACTTCGATCATCGCCGGCCGTAGCGATCGTGGAATGCCGGACTGGCGTCGCCATTCTCATCCTCTAACAAACGACGAAATCTCCGGCTTGGTTGCCTGGATTGCTTCGCACCGCGCGATGCCGGTAAATCTGACCATGAGAGGACTCCCATGAGCGAACAACTCCCCGATTGCCCGTGTAAGAAAGATCTTTCGCGCCGCAACGTTCTCGTCAAAATCGGCGCCGGGATGAACGCCCTCGCCGCCGGGTTGGTGGGCGTGCCCCTGCTCGGTTACGCCATGTCCACGTTCACTCGAGGATCGAAAACCAGTTGGGTCTCGCTCGGCGCTCTCCACAATTTTCCGGAAGGTGAAACCCGTCTCGCGACGTATCGCAATCCTAACAGCAAACCTTGGGACGGCGAGACCGCAGACATCCCCTGCTGGGTTCGCCGCGTCGATGCCGAATCCTTTCAGGTTTTCGCGATCAACTGCACGCATCTGGGATGCCCCGTCCGATGGTTCCAGGAATCGCGGCTGTTCATGTGCCCCTGCCACGGCGGCGTTTTTTACGAGGACGGCTCCCACGCTTCCGGTCCGCCGCCGCGCGGATTGTTCGAGTACGAGCACAAAATCGAAAACGACGAGTTGAAAATCCTGGGCGGCTATGTCCCCACACTCGCGGAGCCCCTCAAGAAGGAAGACAAAGCATGATGCGGTCCATCGCGCTCTGGCTCGACGAACGTCTGCACCTTGCCAAGCTATTCCAAGCGACCGCGGGCCATCACGTCCCGTCGAATACAAACAGCTGGTTTTATGTTTTCGGCAGCGGAACGCTGGTGTGCTTCATTTTGCAGATCGTCACGGGAACTCTGCTGGCGTTCGTCTATCAGCCTTCCGCCGGTGAGGCCTGGAACAGCCTCCAATATCTCAACAACCAGGCATTTCTTGGATGGTTTCTGCGCGCGATCCACAACTGGGGCTCCATCTTCATGGTTGCGATCATGTCCGCGCACCTGGTCCAGACATTTCTATTCGGAGCTTTCAAATATCCGCGTGAGCTGACCTGGGTCAGCGGATGCGTGCTGTTCCTATGCACGCTCGGCATGGCCTTCACCGGGCAGATTCTGCGTTTCGATCAGGACGCGTACTGGGGACTCGGAATCGGCGCGTCGATCATGGGGCGCGTTCCGTTCGTCGGGGCGCAGCTCGTGCATCTCATGCTGGCCGGATCCATCATTGCTGGCGAAACGCTCTCGCGATTCTTCTCCCTGCACGTATTCGTGATCCCCGGCACGATTATCGCGCTGCTGAGCCTGCATCTTCGCCTGGTCCTGACCAAGGGCATCAACGAATATCCGCAACCCGGCCACGTCGTTAACAAGGAAACCTACGCTACCGAGTACGAGCAGCTTATCGAGAAGACCGGCGTCCCCTTTGTACCGAACGTCATCGGCAAGGACATGATTTTCAGCGCATTCCTGATCTGCGCGATCCTCGCCTGCTCGTTTTTCTTCGGACCCATGGGTCCTTCAGGCCCTCCCAATCCGACTTTGATTCACACATCGCCGAAGCCCGACTTCTACTTCCTGCCTGTCTTCGCGGCTCTCTCGCTGCTGCCCGCGGAGATGGAGACGTTCCTGGTGCTGGTTCTCCCGGTCATCCTGATTGCGGCTCTAATTCTGCTTCCCTTCTATTCCGGAACCGGCGAGAAGAGTTTTCGCCGGCGTCCCGTGGCGGTCGTCATTGTGCTGTTGGCGTTTCTCACCGTTGGAGTTCTGGCGTACGAAGGAACGTTCGAGCCTTGGTCGCCTCACATGGAAGCGTGGAGCAGCGCGCCGACGCCTCGCGATCAGCTCAAAGCCCGCACTCCGCTCGAGCTCCAGGGAGCGATCCTTATCCAAGGCAAGCAGTGCCGTAATTGCCACGCGCTCGGCGGCGAAGGCGGACTGCGCGGCCCCGCGCTCGACACCGTCGCCACGCGGCTCACCAGGGATCAGCTCATTCGGCAGATCATCCAAGGCAGCGGGAACATGCCTGCCTATGGCAAGAATCTTCGGCCGGCCGAGGTGACCGCGCTTGTCGCGTTCATGGGAACCCTGAAGCCCTCCTATCAGCCCGCCGCTCGCGATTCGAGCAAACACGGTTCGATCAAATAGTGACGCGCGATGGACCCCACCGCAGCAGCCGTCTTCGCGTCGTGGTCCCTCGATGGATGGACGCTGTGTCTGCTGCTCGCGATTGGAGCGCTGTATTTTCGAGGCTGGCATCGTCTCCACGGCGAGTTGCCGCATAAATACACGCCTGCGAAACTCGGCTGCTTCGTCGCCGGTCTGACGGCGATCTTCCTCGCTCTGGAATCTCCGCTCGACGCTTTCGGGTCGCTGCTGCTCCAAGCTCACATGATCCAGCACCTTCTGCTGATCGGTGTCGCACCCCCTCTATTGCTGCTTGCGCAACCGGTGCTCCCTTTGATGCGAGGCCTGCCGCGACCGGTCCTCAAAGACGCTCTCGGTCCATTTCTTTCGTCACCGGAACTGAAGTTCGCCGGCCGCGCGATCGTGCATCCCCTGTTCACATGGACCGCGTTCTCCGCCGCACTCGTCGTGTGGCACCTGCCTAAGCTCTACGATCTGGCTCTCCAGTCTCCTCCCTGGCACGAAGTCGAGCACGCCTGCTTTTTCTGGACGGCGATGCTTTTCTGGTGGCCTGTGATCGGAGTGTGGCCGGGCGAGCCGATCTGGCCGAAATGGGCGATGCTCCCGTATCTGCTCTTGGCCGGAATGGTCAACATGGGGCTCTCCGCGGTCCTCAGCTTTTCCGATCACGTCATTTACACGACCTACCGGCTCGCCCCGCGGCTGTGGGGAATCTCGGCGCTCAACGATCAGGCCGCAGCCGGAGGAATCATGTGGGTCCCTGGGTCCATCACGATGCTGATCCCCGCGGCGATCATCGGGATGCAATGCCTCCAGCCGCGCCGCCGGCGACGTTCTGCCGCTCTTCCGCGCGTCTTAAATCCCCCGCAGCAACTCGATCTCCTCCGAACGCCGGTTCTGGGAAGCATTCTTCGCTATCGCTACTTTCGCCGGTCGATGCAAGTCACGATGCTTGTCATTGCAGCCTTGGTCGCCTTCGACGGATTCCACGGGCCGCAAGTCGCCCCGATCAATCTCGCGGGCGTTCTCCCCTGGACGCATTGGCGCGGGCTCGCGGTCATCGCGCTGCTCCTTGCCGGAAATCTCTTTTGCATGGCGTGCCCCTTCACGCTGCCCCGCGACCTGGCGCGAAAATTCATCACCCCACGCTTCAACTGGCCGGCCCGCCTGCGCTCGAAATGGATCGCGGTAGCTCTGCTGCTGGTCTATCTCTGGGCGTACGAAGCCTTGTCACTTTGGGATCGTCCCAGCGCCACGGCCTGGATCATCGTCGGCTATTTTGCCGCCGCCTTCACCATCGATACCGTCTTCCGAGGCGCCAGCTTCTGTAAATACGTGTGCCCTATCGGACAATTTCATTTCATGCACTCGCTTATCTCGCCGCTGCAAGTTGCCGTCCGCCGTCCGGAGGTCTGCGAATCGTGCAGGACCCACGATTGCATCCGCGGAAACCAGCATCAGCCCCGCCAGCGTGGATGCGAGATGCGGCTGTTCCAGCCGAAAAAGCGTGGGAATTTCGATTGCACGATGTGCCTGGACTGCGTGCAGGCGTGTCCGTGTCAAAATATCGGGATTCTCCCTTCCGTTCCCGCCCAAGCGTTGCGCGACGATCGTCACGGTTCGGGCATCGGCCACCTGACGCGCCGTCCCGACGTTGCGGCGCTGGCGCTGATTCTAATCTTCGGGGCATTTGTGAATGCCGCTGGAATGACCGAACCGGTCATGATGTGGATGCATCGATGGCACGCACGTATCGGCTCGATGATCCCGGTTGTGACGGCGATGTACGTCGTGGGACTGCTCGGCGTTCCCGCAATCGTCATCGCGGCCAGCGGTTGGATCAGCCGCATCGCCACGCAAAGATCTTGGAAAGAGCTGACTTGCAACTTTACGCTCGCGCTGGTTCCGATTGGCTTCAGCATGTGGCTCGCGCATTTCTCAAACCACTTCTTGTCTGGCTGGAGCACAATCATCCCGGCGGCCCAACGATTCTTTTCCGGCGCCTCGTCCACCGCTTCAGCCTCGATCCCGCCGTGGATCCCCTCGCTCGAACTTTATCTTCTGGACTTCGGCTTGCTCCTCACGCTCTATACGCTTTGGCGAGTCGCCCGGCGCATCGCGAGCAGCGACACTCGCGCTCTGGCGGTCATGTTTCCATGGGCAGTCCTCGCAGCCGCGTTGTATTCAAGCGGCGTCTGGATCGTTCTTCAGCCTATGCAAATGCGAGGAATGGCGATGTAGGAGCGCAGCATGAGACGAATCGAATTTCTGCTGCCGGCCCTCGCGATTCTGGCACAGTGCGTCCTACTCGCCGACGGAGGCGCTGTCCGGTTGCGGAAAGAAACCAGCGAATTGGTGATCACCGTATTCACAGCACCCGGGCCGCAAGCTGCGACCGACTTCAGTGTCCTCGTGCAAAATCGCGACGGACTCGATCCGGTGCTCGATGCGAATGTCCTGCTCACTCTCGAAGATTCCTCAGGCACGGTGATGCCAGCGCGCCCGACCCATAATTTCGCTCGAAACAAGTTGCTGTACGCGGCGCCAGTAACCATCGCGAAATCCGGCATATGGAACATGACAGTCGTTGTCGATCGCAACGGTCATAAAGTGGATGTCTCCGGGACGCTCCAAGTAGTGTCTTCGCCGGAAGAACGATCTTCGTACCTAACCTGCTTCGCCGTCCCGCCCGTCACAATCGTTCTCTTCATGATCCGCCATCGCCTGATCCGCCGCAAACGGGGAAGCGCCCGCCCGGAGGGCGGTTAACGAGATGATCCGCGATGTGGTCGAACTGACCAAGCCCCGCACGCATTGGGCCTCGCTTTACTCTACTTCGGCATTCGCCTCGGCCGGTCATCGCCCCTTGACAGGCGAAAAACTCCAAGCACGAGTGCGAATCCAGTAATAAACTCCAGCGTTCGACCGGCGAGCATGAACCAGGGAACGATCGCCGCGGGTACTCCGCGTCCCATCATTTCCTTGGGTGGAATGGTCTGATCGACGACACCAATCGCGTTGAGCACGAAAACAATCGCAATCAGAACACGCGCGACACGAATAGATTGTCCAATAAAGTTTAACTAGAATTTGTACCCCGCCCAGCACGCGATGTAATTGATATTCCGCCCCGGCGAGGCCTGTTTGAGAAATTCGCCCGCAAAGAAGACTCCATAGTCGGCTTGCAGGTACACATGCCGGTCGATCTGCCACCGCACCTCGACGCCCGGCCTGTAGCCGACGAACCGTGCACGGCTGCTGCCGGCTGGGACGAGCAGAAACCCCGGAACGGCATACACGCCGTCTTTCAAGCTCTCTCGCCATTGCGCGACCAGATCTGTCGAAATCGATACGCCGTGTGGAAGCCAAGTCTGCAGCCGGGGGTGCACGTCGATGAAATTCACTGGGCCGGGACCCGTATCGGCTAATACGCCGAAATAGTTTCCAATTGGAAACAGCGGATTAAAAGTGCCGAGCGAACCCTTCCGCGGGTCGTCTCCGCTGGAAATATCGGCCTTCACGCTGAGGCGCGGCCGCAGCGGCGTTGAAAGGAAACTGTAGCCCGTATCGGATGCAAACGTCCACGCCCGTATGCCACCCGCGCCGAAACTTCCGAACTGCCACGCCCCTTCATAGTCGAAATCCCAAACCGACTCCTTTGCCGCCGGTGGACGCCAGAGGCGTACGCCCATGGTGTGTCGAGTTTCCGGCGCCGTTCCGCGATTAAACGTTGCGGATTTTCGATCTAACCCCAAGTAGTAGCTATCGAACGAGAATCGACGCCGCAACGGACGCGTCGCATAGATGCCCCAAAATGACGTCCGGTGATCGGGTACGTTATCGAAAGAACCCGGCTTGTCAAGGTCCGGACGAGCGGCGAAGGCGTCGATTCGCCATGCGCCGGACTGGCTCTTCAGTTTCACTCCATCGAAGCTTTGTCGTACATTAGGTCCTTCTCGAACTGAGACAAGCCGGCCTGAGCCATAGTTAAGCTCCTGCCTGCCGGCCTGAAGAGCGACCCAGTGATCGCCTTGGGTTGTGCCAATTTCCACGAATGCCGCCTCGAAGTCAAGCTTCTTCTCGTCAATCGGCCGAGGCCCACCCTGCCGGAACGATTCCAGCCCGCTCTTGAGTTGCACGAACGCGCGGACATACTTTCCGAAATGCCAGTCCGTGTGCAGCATGTATCGTTGGAGGAAAAAAGTATTGGTGTATGGCTGCTTGCCCCAGTTGTCGTTGCCGGCCTGCTCGAAGACTTCTCGCGCCTCTCCGCCAATTGTGAGATACCAGCCTTCACGCCTCAGCGGTATGTATTTCCAGCGATCCCAAAGATCCTGTCGTAGTAATGGGTCCTTCAGAAAGCTCCAATCTTCGTTTTCGCGCAAGATGTCGTAAGTGCGAACCGGAGCGGTCTGGTCTGATTGCGCTCGCACAACAGTAATCGCGGTTGCCAGCAGAATCCATGTGGCGGCGGTTCGCACACCGTCCTACTTTTCCGAGGCTGTGGAATGGATCTCGGCGATGTACCCACCTGGAAACCGCACAATCGCTGAGTTTCGTCCGTCGGCTGAATAGGGCTCGACCAAAACCGAGACACCCGCAGACTTAGCTTTCGTAAGAGTCTCGGCTAGATTCGCGACCTCATATCCGGTCATCTCGCGGCCATAGGGATATGGAAGATGCCCGTCAGTCACGAGCACTGCCATTGTGCCGAAGACGGATGAAATCCGAATTCGACGATACGTATCGGCACCTCGGCCTATCTCGATGCCCGGCGCATGGGCATCGTCCGAAACAACCTTCCCGTTCGAAAATGCGAGAAAGCTGCGAACGAACGCTGACGCTCTTTCTAAGGACACGTACACGCGGTTCTCCGGAATCGTTTGCAGTTCAGGGTACGAGGGCGGCGTTGTGTGCCAATAGAGTTGCATATTCAGGCCGCCGGGCCACTGAATCACGACATCCTTGCCGATGGGATCGTCGAACGGATTGACGAGGACGTCCGCACCGTCTGTCTGCGCCGCCCGGACGGCGGCATCCAAATCGGTGACAAGGTAACCGGTCCGCTCCCCTCCAAACGGGTACGGAACGGGTGTCTTGAATCCGAAAACCGACAGAGTACCGACGGGCGTCAGCACCAGTTGCGACATTGTCTTACTTGGAGTCGGAGTTACCGTAAAGACGCCCTGTTTCGTCGTGGTTCCGCCAAAAGTCGCCACGAGGCTTGCGACGAAGCCGTCGAAATCCTCTGGCCGGACATAAACGTGAGTGGTGTCGTACTGCGGGCCGACGCCGAAGTTGGAATCGGCCGGCCCAGCGTAGGCGACCGCTATCAAAAACACGGCAATGACTGTCATCAAAAACCGCTTCATAAGCGTTTGGATTTTCCTTTCTGGAACTGCGGACCATGCTAGAACGCCCAGCAGAGGCATCCCATTCCGCCTGTCAGTTGACGGTCATGGCAACGATGTCCCCTTGAGTGTGAGTGCTCTAACACCGAACGCGCCGCAACCGGTGCTGTCGTCGGCTTGAAATAGCCGCCATACGCCGCAACGGGTGACCAATCCGGCAGTACAGGTGGAACCGGTGGGGCCAGGTCCGAGAACTCCTCAGCGGCATACACCGGTTTCCCGCCAACAATGGTCAGCACCGATTCCAGATTTTTAATCGCCTCATCGGCGATCGAAAAGTAATCGGCGGAAAGCACAGCGAGGTCCGCTAATTGTCCCGGAACGATTGAGCCCTTCCTTTCATGTTCGGTGGAGAACCAACTGCTTCCCACGGTCCACAGCCGCAGAGCTTCCATTCGATCGAGCCGGTGTTCCTCGTCGTACATGGACAACCCGCCCACTGTTTTCCCGGTCACCAGCCAAAACAGCGAGACAAACGGGTTGTAGCTGGATACTCGCGTGGCGTCAGTCCCGGCTCCCACGGGCAGTCCGGTCCGCAGCATCTCCCGTATCGGCGGAGTTCGCTTCGTTTCGGCGCTTCCGTATCGATCCCGGAAATACTCGCCCTGGAACGCCATACGATTCTGAATCGCGATTCCACCGCCCAATGCTGCGATTCGATCCATGTTGCGTTGCGAGATCGTTTCTGCGTGGTCGATGAACCAGTGCAAGCCCTGAAACGGAATCTCCCGATTCACCTCTTCGTAGACGTTCAACGCCCGCGTGATCGACTCGTCGTAGGTCGCGTGGAGACGGAATGGCCATCGATTCTGCGCCAGGAGCCTGACGACAGGTTTCAGTTCCAGTTCCATCCCGCCAGGCAGGTCGGGGCGCGGTTCGAGAAAGTCCTCGAAATCCGCGGCCGAGAAAACTAGCATTTCCCCCGCGCCGTTGTGACGAAGGTAATCGTCGCCTTGACGTGGTGCGAGCATCGCGGTCCAATTTTGGAAGTCGTTGATTTCTCCCTTGGGTTTCTGTGTGAACAGGTTGTAGGCGATCCGGACAGTCAACTCGCCATTTTTGTGAAGGTCATCGATGACTTGGTAGTCCTCCGGATAGTTCTGGAAGCCGCCGCCAGCATCAATCGCACTCGTGATCCCCAACCGGTTGAGTTCACGCATGAAGTGTCGAGTCGAATTGGCCTGGTATTCTGCCGGAAGCTTCGGACCTTTCGCGAGCGTGGCGTAAAGGATCATCGCGTTTGGCCGGGCGATGAGAAGTCCTATGGGATTGCCGCTAGTGTCTCGGACGATTTCACCACCTGGTGGATTGGGCGAATCCTTCGTGTATCCCACCGCGCGCAACGCGGCGCGATTCAGCAGCGCGCGGTCGTAAAGATGGAGAACGAAAACGGGTGTATCCGGCGCCGCCTTGTCCAGTTCGTCGAGCGTCGGCATCCGGCGCTCGGCGAACTGAAATTCGGACCAGCCTCCAACCACCCGCACCCATTGCCCCGGCGGCGTTCTTAGCGCCTGCTCGCGGAGCATCCGTAAGCCGTCGGCCAGGGATGGGACGCCGTCCCATCGAAGTTCCAGATTGTAATTTAGGCCGCCACGAATCAGATGAAGGTGCGAGTCGTTCAACCCCGGGATCACGGTGCGTTTATTCAAATTGATCAGTCTAGTGCGCTCATCAGAGAGCCGCATTACTTCCCGATCGCTTCCAACCGCGACAAACTTCCCGTCCCGAATCGCCGCCGCCTCTACTACGGAGCGGCGATCGTCCTGCGTCGCAATCTTACCGTTCTGAAGAATCAGGTCTGCCGTCTGTTGATTCATGGCGTGCCTCCGGGTTCACATTTGGCTACACGTGGGTCAGCTCGGGCTGCGGCTTGTTCGGGTGCAACGCCACGTCCTGAGCGCGGTTGTAGCTCTCCATCACGGCCGCGTAGTTCGGTGCCACCATCTCGTAGAGCTTTTCGATTTCGGCCGCGTCCGGCCGGTTCCAGGTGCGCTGCAGTTCGCATAGAACGGCATTGGCACTGATGGGCACGACGCCTGCCTGCGTAAAGCGGGCGAGCGTTGTGCGCGAAGCCATCTCACTCGGGTCGCCGGAAGCGTCGATGACCGCGTAGACCTTGTAGCCCGCGGCAGTCGCATCGAGCGCCGGAAACATGACACAGACGCTGGTCCACACGCCAGCCATGATCAGCGTCTTGCGGCCAGTTTCGCGGACGGTCTTGACGAAGAGCTCATTGTCCCAGGCGTTGACCTCGCCCCTGCGGGGTACATGGATAAAGTGCGGCGCGACCTGGTGAATCTCCGGCATCAGCGGACCATTTGGCCCTCCTGGCTCAGAAGCCGTGGTAATCAACGGAATCTTGAACTGGGTGGCCAGCTTTGCGAGCATGATTGTATTGGCTCGCAGCTCTGCCACGGGAATGTCTTTCACCACCTGAAACAGGCCCGACTGGTGGTCGAGTAGCAACATGACCACGTCATCGAGCCGCATGAGCGCGTCACCGCCGCCTGGGGCGTGCGGAATTCCATCTTGAATGCTGTTGGACTTATTAGCGGCCGGCGACCCATTACCGGTTCGGGACACTTTCTGTTCGTTCATAATTCTCCCTTCTTCTACTGGTGCGTTGTCTCGACTAAGGAGCGCGGGAAGGGAGCTCTTGTTGGGCCAGTTTGGGTGATCGCAATCGCTGTCGCCGCTGCAAGCTTCTCGACCCGCATTCGCGTCGCCTTCCTGATCGCACTTCTCAAGTAGAGAGAGCCGCGCCAATGCGTTTGTTTGATGGGGCGATAACATGCCAGACTGCGCGGTCCGCGCCGTCCCGGTACTTAAGTTGAGTTCCCGATTCCAAGGCGAGGCGTGCTGCAATGCGAGGATAATCCGCGCGTCCGGCGAAGTTGCGCGGCCCAGCGTTGCGGTTGGAGTTTCAGCAAACTTGGGCTGCCTTCTCGAGCACTTAGAACTTCGAAGTGGTCTCGCGCTGGTCAAACCGATACCGGTTTTATTAATAATCGGGTCTTGATTTTCAATTCCAACGTTGTGCGCGGAATCCCGAGCCCTCTCGCGGCTCCCTGTGGCCAAAACGCGACCACGAGTTTCCTCCAAAGCGGCTTCAATCAGCTCTCGTTCCTGATTCATCAGGGACGGCCGCAGGCCGAGTCAGCGCTTGATTCCAGCTGCACCCATGCCTCGTCCACCGAAAATGCCCCCGCATCCCTAAGGATCATGGCGCGTTTTATCCCATTTTGTAGTTCGCGGATGTTGCCCGGCCAGTGATAGGGCTGAAGGAGCTGTGCTGTCCGTTTGTCGACACGTCGAATCGCTTTTCCGGCTTTAGCAGCTTACCGACCTGTTATAGTGACCGGGGAGGTGGCACTTTGAACCACGGTTATCTCACTGGAATATTGGCAGCGGCCGCTTGCGCAGCCTCCACACCGGGAGTCACCTTCAATAGAGACGTCCTCCCCATCCTGCAGAAGAATTGCCAAGCCTGCCATCGGCCCGGCGAAGTCGCGCCGATGTCTCTCATCACTTACAAGGATGCACGGCCCTGGGCGAAGGCGATCAAAGCGGTCGCAGTCACCCGAAAGATGCCACCGTGGTACGCCGATCCTCGCTACGGGCACTTCGCCAATGAACGCAACTTGACCGACGCTCAAATAGCCACGCTGGCGTCCTGGGCCGACAACGGAGCTCCTGAAGGTGACGCGCAGGGTAAGCCCGTACCGATTGCGTTCGTGGATGGCTGGAATCTCAAGCCTGACCTGATTGTCGAGATGCCCACCGAATTTCAGGTGCCCGCCACGGGCGCGGTGGAATATCAGTATATGAAGGTTAGGGCCAATTTCCCCGAGGACGTTTGGGTCAGTGAGGCCGAGATGCGGCCCGGCAATGCTCAAGTCGTGCATCACGGGGAAGTGTGGGTGCTCCCACCAGGGGCAAAGTGGATGGCGGACGCAGTGCCAGGGGTCGCGTATCCACAGACAAGAATGAAGAAGCAGCCGGAGGATCAGATCGACATTCTGGGCAAATTCAATCCGGGAGTAGGCGCTCAGACCTTCGTTTTCGGCGACTCGGCCAAGTTTGTTCCCAAGGGCTCCGATCTGGTGTTCGAAATTCACTACACGGCAGTCGGGAAACCAACGACCGACCGGACCAAGGTCGGAATGGTGTTCGCAAAGGGTCCGCACCGCACGCGCTACGTTACTTCCTACGGCCCGCAAGCTCGTAACCTCGTGATTGCGCCAGGTGACAACAATGGTGAAGTAGTGAGTGAAATGACGTTGACCGCCGATGCGAAACTAGTGAACGTGCAGCCCCACATGCATGTGCGCGGCAAAGACTATGAGCTTCGATTGATTTTCCCGAGCGGCGAGACGCGGACGGTCTTCAAAGGCAAGTTCGATTTCAATTGGCAGATCAGCTACAACTATGCCGATCCGATTTTGATGACGAAGGGCACACGATTGGTTGGAATCTCTCATTTCGACAACTCGCCGAACAATCTGTTCAATCCGGACCATGCGAAAGAAGTCCATTGGGGGTTTCAGAATTGGGAAGAGATGAGCAACTGTTTCATGGGTTTGGTTTTTGATTCCAATCTCGATCCCAAGAAACTGGCTCTCGATTCCGGTCCGAGCTTGCTGCCAGCCGGCAAACCGGGTCCGACGTTAGCGGCGCTGGAACGCGGCAATAAGTGAGACTTCTCGAGCCGGCACACGTCAGAATGCCCGCCCGAGATTTTCTTCGAGTGCCCTTGTGAAATCGAGCTGGAGCGAGTCTTTGAGTGTTCACAGCGAACGCACTCGCCTTAGAGTCTTTTCCTCAGCAAATCCGTCAGATGTCCTCAGTGTCGGGACAGCGATCAAAACCACGATAACTTCCGGATACGCCGCTACCTGGTAGCGCGCTTTGTACGAGCCGATAGTGAGTAACCACGGGCAGGGGACCACACGATATTGCGATATGCTGATTCAAACCTAGTGTCGCTCGTCACAGGAACGAAACTCGGCCCTTACGAAATCCTCGCGCCAATCGGGCGTGGAGGCATGGGAGAGGTGTATCGCGCGCGAGACACTCGACTCGGCCGCGAAGTCGCGATCAAGGTCTGCTCGGAGGGATTTACCGAACGGTTCGCTCGCGAAGCTCGGGCGATTGCGGCGTTGAATCATCCGCATATCTGCCAGCTTTACGATGTTGGGCCGAATTTATCTCGTGATGGAGCTGGTCAAGGGAGTCCCGCTCAAAGGACCTCTGCCGCTAGAAAAATCGATCGAGTACGCCGGACAGATTCTCGACGCGCTTGATGCAGCGCACCAGAAAGGTATCGTTCACCGGGACCTGAAACCATTGAATATTCTGGTTTCCGGCCACGACATCAAGTTGCTCGACTTCGGTTTGGCGAAACTTCAGGACCCTGCGTTAACCGAGTACGATGTCACGCTTACTGATCTCACCAAGGAGGGGGAGATCGCGGGAACGCCGTCATATATGTCGCCGGAGCAATTGCAGGGAAAAGTGCTTGATGCACGCAGCGACTTGTTCAGCTTTGGGTGTGTATTGTATGAGATTCTGACCGGCCGCAAGGCGTTTGAGGGGAAGAGCGCGGCCAGCGTGATCGCGGCGATTCTGGAGCGGGCGCCGGCGCCTCTGGAAGTGGCCCGACCGCTCGATCGCGTCATTAATAGGTCGTTGGCTAAGGATCCGGACCAGCGGTTCCAGACTGCCCGGGATCTCAAGGCTGCGCTTTCATGGGTGCTAGATAATCCGGTGATGCCCCCGGCACGCGGATCGAAGCGAGAGCGGCTATGGGTCGCTCTCGCGCTGCTCGCGGTGGCCGCACTTGCGCTGGTCGCGTTCGCGCACTTTCGTGAAAAGCCAGTCACGTCGCAGCCAGTGCGCTTCTTACTTCAACCGCCCGAGCACAGCAACTTCGGAGTTGCGTTCGCCTTGTCTCCCGATGGAAAGCAGCTGGCGTTCGTCGGAGCTGGTCCGGGCGGCCAGAGCCTTTTGTGGGTCCGCCCTCTGGACTCGCTCGAGGCAAGGCCGCTGCAAGGCACGGTCGGCGCGATGTACCTGCCTTTCTGGTCTCCGGACAGCCGGTTCCTGGTATTCGGGTCGGAAGGAAAGCTGAAGAAGATCGAAGCAGCGGGTGGTCCTGCACAGGCGCTTTGCGACGCACCGGCGACCGTCATCGGCGGCTCCTGGAGTCCTGCGGGAGTCATCCTCTTCAGCGGCAACAGTGGATCGATCCTGAAGGTTCCCGCGGCGGGCGGCGTTGCCAAGCCCTTGACAACGGTCACTTCCGGAGAGACATTCCATAGTCATCCATTTTTCTTGCCGGATGGACGGCATTTCATTTATGCGCGCCAGGCCGGCTCGGAGAAATCGGGCATTTACGTTGGCGAGGTGGATGCAAAACCCGAGGAACGGAACCAGAAACGCGTCCTCAGCGCGAGGTTTGCTATTTTCACACCGACTCCCAACTCCGGCGGCTACCTTCTTTTCCTACGCGGTCGTACGTTGATGGCCCAGCCGTTCGATCCAGACAAAATGGAGCTGGGGGGCGAGGCCGCTCCCCTCGCCGATCCCGTCGGCCTCTACGCAGCCACTCGGGGTCTGTTCTCCGCTACTGCCAAGGTGCTTGCCTATCGGGGCGACGTCGGGGAAAGAAACCGGCTGACCTGGTTCGACCGGCAGGGAAACGTGCTCGGTTACGCCGCTGAACCAGGCACCTATAACACTTTGTCTCTCTCTCGCGACGCAACCCGCGCCGCGGTACAACGTACCGATCCGCAACAGGGCAACAATGACATTTGGCTGTTCGATTTTGTACGCGGCGGGAGCACACGCTTCACGTTTGATCCGTCCGTGGAATCAAATCCGGTTTGGTCGCCGGATGGCCGCCGCATCGTTTTCACGGCCGACCGCAATGGCATGGACGACCTCTATGAAAAGGACACCAGCGGCGTCGGCGCCGAGGAGCCACTCATCAAGTCCAAGGATCCCAGCGATCCTTTCGGAAAGGTTGCTGAGGATTGGTCGCGGGATGGACGTTTTCTGATTTATACCAGGCTCGCACCGGCAACTGGCTACGATCTATGGTTCCTTCCGATGACCGGTGATCGCAACCCCAAGCCTTTCCTTGAGACCCAGTTCCTTGAGGATCAGGCGCAGTTCTCGCCTGACGGGCGATGGGTAGCGTATGTGTCGGATGCGTCGGGTTCCCGCGAAGTCTACGTACGGCCGTTTCCGCCGTCTCCGGAGAATCGCGGCCAGTGGATGATTTCAAATGGTGGCGGCTCAGAGCCTCGCTGGCGCGGAGACGGCAAGGAGATGTTTTACGTCTCCGGCCAGAGAGTGATGGCAGCGGCGATATCCACGAGTCCCATCTTTTCGGCGGGGATCCCCCAGGTCTTGTTTTCCGCGCCTTTATACACCGCGAGCAACACCATCAGCCCTCATGATTGGGATCTGGCCCCGGACGGAAAACGATTCCTGATCAATACCATTTCGGGAGAAGGCAGCTCTATCCCGATCACCATCGTGGTTGATTGGAGCGGGGGTTTGAAAGGAAAATGATCTCTACAATGACAGGTAGAAGACCCGCGCATTGAACTGCCGCGGAATCGTGGTTGCGACTCAGCGGGAGTTGGCCCGAGACTTAGCCGGCCGTGCCAGAAATACCGCGATATTTCAAAAGAGTTGTGCGCGCATCGCGAAGAGCGCTAACCAGGCGATGAATTTTGCGCTACAGTAGAACCATGCGCGCTGCAAGAAACATTTTCCTGTCGATCTGTTTTATTGTGCCGGTCCCGGCCGCCTTCAGTCAGGACGGCGCCGGACAAGACATTAGGACGGCCGGTGGGTCTGCCAAGACTGCGGCAGTCAAGACTGGCACCGCTACGGGTAAAGTTACCTTCAAGGGCGTCAAAGCCACGGGCCGAGGGATTAAATGGGGCGCCAGGAAGATCGCTTTAGGGACCGGATCCGGTATCGAGAAGAGCGGAGCGGCGCTTAAATCGGTCGGCAAGTAGGCGACACCAGGTGCGCCCGCACTTTGGCGATTGACGCCCTTCTCGTTGAACTACCGATATACATCGAGACCTTTCTTATGAAAGCCGGCCCCTCGCATCCATGGTTAGAGGAAGCTTTCGTCCGCACTGGGGCGCTACGGTGTTTCCACGCGCCAGTGGTCGCTGCCATTGGTCTTGAGCAGGAGAGCCTTGCCGCCGTCGACGTGAAGGAACTCCGCGACATCAGGACTGAAGGTTTCGCTGCCCATGCGGAACATGGCTTGGCCGATGGGCTCCAGCGGCGTGGTTCCGCCAGCCCAAAGTTTGCCTTTTCTGAGTACGATGCGCGTGGAGCGAAACCAAGGACTGTCGGACCGGTAGTGCCCGACGAATGCTTCGTAGTGGGGAGGCGCGGCAAATGCTTTCGCCCCGGTATAGTGCTCGTTCACATACCAGTCCGAACCGTGCGACACCTCCACGACTTTTCCGTTACTGCGGCCGAAGACCAGCGGGAAGCGCCGCCAGGAATACTCATCGGCCAAGAAACTATTCTCACCGAGTTGTTCCAGAGGGATCTTCCTGTCTCCGTCAACGATGTTCAGCGCGGAGCCGTTCGCCACCACCTGGAGCTTTCGTCCTGAGGGAGTTTCGAAAATTCCAGCGAAATCGGAAGCATTTTTCACCTGACGCGGGTCGTTCAACTCGGGCGCCGAAGGCGCAGCCTTGCTTTGTTTCTCGGCGTTCATCAACTGGACGGCGAACTGTGTCACCGGAACTGGCCGATAACCGAGCATCGCGTTGATCGACGCGAATGCCGCTACTCCACCGTCCAAATCCACCGTGATCGACGACATGAAGGATGCCATTCCTCCGGTGTGTCGCAGAATGAGGTGCCCATCGAAGTGATCGACGCCAATTCCGTAGCCGTATTTCGACGTTGGCCCGAGTTCAGGGGCATCGATGTAGGGCTTGGTGAACCTGGCAAAACTTTCCTTCGAGATCACACCGGCGCCACCGTTCATCAGCATTTGCATATAGAGCGCCATGTCGCCGGGCGTCGACGTCACGCTTCCGGCGGCGTTGTCGAAGACCAGGTAACCGGTGGGCGCGATCTCCCCGAGCCGCGGATTCAGGCGGTCGTCGAACTTGGGTAAATAGCTGCGCGCCATCCGCAGTTGTGTCTCGCCGCCAATGACAGCCGAGGACGCTTTCATGCCGATCGGTTCAAAAATACGCCGGCGGACCGATTCGGACCACGGCCTCCGATCGATGCTGGCGATTAAGTGGCCCAGGATGCAATAGCCAAGATTGCAGTAGTGAAAATGCTCGCCTGGACGATACGCCTGGACGTAACGAGCGCTCGGATCGCTTATGAGAAAGCCCAGAGCATTCGGCAAACCTGAAGTATGGGTGAGCAAATGGTGAGGTGTAATCGCGCCCTGCTTGGCCACGATCGGCAGCCAGGGAAGGTACTCCAAGACGGGGCGATCCAGGTCCAGTTTTCCTTCGTCATGTAGTTGGAGACAGGTCAACGCAACAAAGGATTTGGTGATGGACCCAACCTGGAACAGATGACCAGGCGTCACCGCTTCCTTCGATTCGAGGTCTGAGTAACCGAACGTGGCGATACGGTTCGCTCCTTCGCGCCGCGCCAGCGCCATGGTCATACCGGGCGCGTTCATCGCTTTCATGTAGCGCGCGATAAATGGATCGAGCGCACCAGTGTCGGGCCCCGCGAAGAGGGATCGGCGAGCGACGAAGGCCGACGCTCCCAGCGCCAGGAATGCCCGCCGCTGAAGTTTAGGGCCCGTCATAGTAGCGCAGCATACCATGGTCGGATCACGTTCAGGGTACTTGCTCCACTCCGGCGGATCATCCAAACCGGATTTTAGACAGCGCGCAGGGGCGAGCGACTCTATAACGCCTACGCGATTCCAGAGACAGCGGCTAGCGACAATGCTGCATAGCGGGAGCAGGGTTCCCGCTCAATGATCTTGGCAGCACTCTGTTCTCTCACGTCAGGCGCCGGGAACCTCTTTGATGTCGTAGCACAAGCACATGTATTCCAGATACATGATTGGAAGAATGAGCAGAGCGTAGCCCCAACCTGTCTGACGATTCACGATGAGAATCAGGGCCGTCGTAGTCACGCCAATTCCGTAATATGCCAGGAACCATCGGAACCATCGACTCCAAACGGCGAGAAAAGATTTGTCTTCGGCGAGGGTCAGGATCCCCGAAACCAGGATGGTGTTTGTCAAGAAATAGACACCTGATGCGACCGCAAGCTGGAGCAGGAAAGGGAGCGGGAAGGATCGAGCTGCTGTAAAGGCGAGTTGCGCGCAAATCGTAATCGCGCTCACATTGAACAGCAGATGAATCCATCTCGCTGGGTTTGAAGATCGCCACACGGACTGGACTGCCATCGAGGTGCCCGCAATGACCAGGGTCTCGGGCGATGTCAGGTTCGCCACTCCGATCAGCACGAACAGAAAGTTCAACGAGAAGGTTCCGGTGATGCCCGGCAGCCGGACTTTGAGCGTACCCGCCAGGAACGCGAAAGCGAGATAAACGAAGAATCGGGCAGGATCCTCGGTTTCCCAATGGGAAATCGCCCTCGCGAGTACGAAACACGCGAGGGCGACCACGCAACCGAAGTAAACTACGGCCGTTCTCGACATTCGAGAAGCGCTTACCTACTTCTCCCCTAGCGTGCCTTCGCCCCACGCAGCGGACGATCCCCAGGATTCGCCCCAGGCGGCGGAAGTTCCCCATTTTCCGGATTCGCCCCATGCCGCCGAGCTGCCCCATGCCGTCCCCTCACCCCACGCGGCGGAGGTTCCGCCGATCACCGGCCGTACTACCTGCGTTCCCCAAACATTTACCAGGCTCCACGTGTTGTTGTCCCAAGTGGACCCCAAGGCCTTAAACATCAGTGCCGCCGAAAGCGACGGCATCCATACCAGCGTCGGCGACACGGCGGTTCCGTTAGTCGAATCATGATTGCCCAGGGCCGCGGCGATATCAAGATAACCCGCACCGACTGTGAAAACGTCGTACGTACTCGGATAAACCGCGCCGGTTTGCGGATCCACGGCGATGCTCGTCAGCGGGAAGTTTTTAGACGCCGTCTTCATTAACCGCGCCTTCACGGTATCCGGCGAAAGACCCGGTTCGCGCTGGATCAGGATTGCCGCCGCGGCGCTCACCACGGGCGTCGCCATGCTAGTTCCGCTGAGCTGGAAATAGACCGGCGCAGCCGCGGATCCTGTGCGCATATACGATGAAGGAGCCACCACGTTTCCCGGAAAAGTTCTGGACAGCGTCGAGCCCGGCGCTAACAATGAATCGACCAGGTTGCCCGGCGCCACCACATCGGGCTTCGCGCCGAAGTCGATCCAGGTGGGACCCTTCGAGCTGTAGCTGGCGATCTGATCGTCGCTGCGCTGGTACGTCGCTTCGGTCTTCATCGCACCCACGGTGATCGCCCAAGGGCTGTTGCCCGGCGACGTGACCGTCGAGTATCCGTTACGTCCCAGGTTGCCCGCCGCTACGACGACAACAATTCCGTTTCTCCACGCCGCCGCCACCGCTTTGCAAATTGGATCCTGGTTGTAGCTTTCGTAAATCGGCCGCCCAATGGAAAGATTGATGACCCGTATGTTGTAGCGCGATTTCAAGGCCACTGCGCGATCCAGCGCGGCGACCACGACACTGTCATTGCTCATCCCGTTGGCGTCCAAAACGCGAAGGTCGATCAGGTTTGCCCCTGGAGCAATTCCTTTGAAGGTTCGCGTAAATTGCGGACCCGACGAAGACGCGCCGCTGCCGGCGACGATTCCTGCGACATGCGTGCCGTGACCGTAATCGTCATAGTTGGTCTTCGCCACGAAGCTCTGCCGGTAAACCACGCGAGAGGCCAGATCGGGATGATTGTAGATTCCACTGTCAACGATCGCCACGCCCACTCCGGCTCCAGTCAATCCCGACTGATAAGCGACCTGAGCGTTCACCGCGGCCGCCGTGTAATCGAGCGTTCCAGCGAGTTGCCGATCGGGAGAAATGTAAGCGATCGCGGGATCCAGCGCGAGCAACGAGACGACCGCGCCGGGGAGAGTGACCGCAATCCCGGGGATCACCGTGTACTGTTGCGTGATGACGCCCCCGAGCGACAGAAGCTTGGTAATGTCCAGCAATCCGGGAGCGGCGTTGTACTGAATGACAACCTTGACCGGTGCCAAGGCTCCTAATAAAAGGCCGAGAAGATCGGGTGCGAGTTTCGAAGTTTGAGCGAAGGAAGCACTGGTACTCAGAAAGAGGAAAGACCAGAGGAGGAGGTGTTTGCGAACTTGTTTCATAAGCGCGATTCCAAATGCATGCCGTCTTCCAAAAGCACGCGGCCCGGAAGTGATAAAAAACACGACAACGCACTTACGTTTCCAGGGTGACGTACCAGACAAATGGTCGCGAATTGAGCCACTGTGTCCCTGGTACTCTGGCGACTCAAGTATTGAAGAATTGCACCGATAGATAGATGAGGTTGACTCTTGCGTGGCCCAAGACTTGCATGGCCTGAACGCGTAGGGACGCCGTCGAGAGCCATGACCAACCATCGAGCCAATGCCTATATCGCGCTGGTGATCGCCACGGGTGTGGCGTTGTTCAGCACGGCTCTGTGGAACTGGACCACCGAGGACTGGCCGCGCTTTCTCTCCTTCTGTGCCATCGCTCTAGTTGCCTCCCGCATGAAGGTCAAATTGCCGGGAGTCACCGGTACTGTGTCGATGAATTTCCTATTCGTCCTGATCAGCGTGGCCGCGCTGAGCCGCGGCGAGACTTTAGTGCTGGGATGCCTGGGCATGCTGTTTCAAAGCGTCTTCTTCGCCAAGCGCGCGAAGGCGCTGCAGGTTTCGTTCAATCTCGGAAGCATCGCGTGCTCCATCGCCGCCGCCTACTCGGTATATCATTCCCTGCCCGCGGGAAGTCTGGATATTCCGGTAATATTGCTGGCCGCCGCCGCCGTCTATTTTGTCACCAACACATTCTCAATCGCGGCTGTAATCGCGCTAACCGAGTCGCGCAACGTGTGGTCTGTTTGGCAGGACAATTATTTCTGGACGTTTCCGAACTATCTGGTGGGAGCGGCCGTCGCCTGGATTTTTCACGCGACCAGCCATCGCTTTGGATGGCAGACGTCGCTGTTGCTGCTGCCGGTCCTTTACGTTCTCTACCGGTCCCACACGCTTTATGTGAATCGTCTGGAGGACGCCAAAAAACGCGCCGAAGACGAGCGCAAACATGCCGAGGAGGTTGCCGCGCTCCATCGCAGAACCATCAAGACGCTGGCTCTCGCGATCGAAGCCAAAGATCAGACCACCAGCGACCATCTGGCTCGCGTCGAAGTTTACGCAGTCGAGGTCGGCAAGGAATTGGGATTGAGCGCTTCCGAACTCGAAGCTCTACGAGCCTCTGCGCTGTTGCACGACATCGGCAAGCTCGCGATTCCGGAATACATCATTTCGAAACCAGGCCGCCTGACGCCGGAAGAATTCGAAAAAATGAAGACTCACACCGTCGTCGGCGCCGAGATTGTCGAGCAAGTGCGTTTTCCTTATGAAGTCGCACCCATCGTGCGATCGCACCATGAGAAATGGGACGGCACCGGCTACCCCGACGGTCTTGCCGGTGAAAACATTCCGATTGGCGCGCGTATTCTTGCGGCAGTGGACTGCCTCGACGCGCTCGCCTCGGATCGGCAGTATCGGCGCGCCCTTCCACTCGATGAAGCCATCGAAGTGGTGCTTCAAGACGCCGGCAGAGCTTTCGATCCACGCGTCGTCGAAGTGCTCGGGCGTCGTTGCGTCGAACTCGAGAAGATGGCGAAGCTGGTCGCTCAAGCTGAAAAGACCAAGCTCTCCACTGGCCTGAAGATTCACCGCGGCGAGGGCCCGGCCGCCGGATTCGAATCCGCTGGGGTCAACGATGATCTGGCTAAAATCCACGAAGCAATCGCGCAAGCCGACCGCGACGCGCTGGCCGAACTTTTCACCACGCTCGATCGATGCGGGGATAGAGCCGCCGCATTTGAGGCGGTTCGCGCCGCGCTGTGCAGTGTCCTCCCCTATGACGCGATGGCTGTGTATCGGCGCGACGGCGACGCGCTCAAGCCGGAATACATTGACGGCGAAGACTACCGGCTATTCGCCTCGCTTGAAATTCCTCTCGGCAGCGGACTCTCCGGATGGGTTGCAGAGAACGCCAAGTCGATCCTGAATGGAAATCCCTCCGTGGAGCCGGGCTACCTGAACGATCCAAGCAAGTTCAGCGTCCTTCGATCGGCGCTGGCTGTACCGCTCGAATTCGCCGGGGGCGTCACGGGCGTCCTGTCGCTGTATCGGCGCGACCGCGATGCGTTTGCGAAAGACGATCTTCGCGTCCTGCTTTCCGCCGCATCCGCCTTGGCGCGTACGCTCGACGGAGCCGTCGTTGGCAAATGAAGCACATTATTCGCATAGGAGGTTCTGCGTCTCTAGCGAGTTATTCCTCTTTTTTCTTGCGGCGCAAAATGATCACCGCCAGCAACACGACTGCCGCCGCGATGCAAACTAACCGAACCGTCGAAGTATCCATCACCGTTCTCCTTTCACGAACTCTGTCGAATGAGCCGTAAGTCATTCAATCGGGCGAAACTTAAGTAAGCGATAGGCACGCTGGTCCGACTGTTCGCCTTTCCTGACCTACGGGCGAGAACCGGTCAAACTAGGGCCGATCGGTTGGCAGTCGATCAGCACCACCCGGGTGGCTTTCGATGAACCTTTCCGGCGCGAGACCCTCCGCCGGTCAGCTCAGTGCAGCAGGGTAATCAGCAGGTTGGGCTGGATACTTAAGCCGTTGTACGTCGCGGTGATAGTGTTGTCTCCATCGGGAACTCCCGGCGGAACGATTAGGTTGATCTGGTAGGTGCCGACTGCCACCAGTCCGGCGAAGGTCACCTGCGCTTGGATCCCGCCGATTTTGATCACCGGCAGCGGCGTGGGGAGCAATCCCGATTGGGTCAGCGATCCACTCACCACTGAAGTATCGGTGGCGCCGAATCCGTTCGCGGCGATGAAGATCGATTCGCCCGGATTCACCGGAGTCGTCAGACCGGGAAACAGGCTGGTGGGGCCGATCAGGCTGCTGTCGCCCGAATGGCGGCCGTATACATAGTGTTTGGAGTCCGACGATACAAATTCGAAAAATGAAAGAGACTGCGCTTGCGCCTGGACTGTGGCTACGTTGCTCTTTGTGCCTCCAGTAGTGAGTTGCAGCTGCACCGGGCCGGAAATAGCGTCAGGGGGCGTCAGGATATTCACCTGGCCTTGGCTGATGTAGTAGACATACGCGGCTTTACCGTTGACGGTAGCGCTGACGCCGTCGAGCTGGGTGGGCAATCGGTTGCCTGCGAAATCGGGGCCTTGCCAGATGCGCGAATCACCGGCCGGCGCAAGATTAGATCCTTTGATTTCGACCCATGTATTCGGCGCGATCAGCGGCGTATCGCCGAA
>Ga0210403_10000624_pt1 | contig 36443 bp, 31 predicted proteins | sample IncBWC19MmetaG_FD_150863 | JGI IMG/M metagenome (GOLD analysis project Ga0210403, IMG submission 150863) | Forest soil microbial communities from Barre Woods Harvard Forest LTER site, Petersham, Massachusetts, United States - Inc-BW-C-19-M | ecosystem: Environmental > Terrestrial > Soil >...
ATAGTTGGGAAAAAAAACTAGGTGGGACTCGAAGATGCGGAGCAGCACCAGCGCTACGACGTAGCCAACGAGAATGGTGAGCAGGAGATTCACCAGGCGGCTGCGGAGATGCTTTCTTGGTTGCTGGGGAATTTTCATCTCGCGTTTACGCGCAGGTAGTGTAGCTGACGACGGGAGAGAGATGCGGTTCTTTAGGTGTTTTCCTTGCCCAAGTGCTTGTAAGCGCGGTGGCGGAGGCGGCCTAACTTGCGGTTCAGGAAGTGGTCCCTGGAAAAGAAGGATATTACCGGAGAGCGGCGTTTTTCGAGTTTGCTGCGTGCCTGCCTTAGGCGCCTGTCGTCTCCGAAGACCTCGAGGGCGGCGTCCAAGATGTCGAATTCCTTTTCAGGGCGCTTGGACAAGGAATAGACCTCGGCGAGGTTCAGGTAGAACTGGATTTCTTTGGGTTTGAGTTGCATGGCGATTTCGCACAATTCCGACGCGCGCTCCCAGTCACGTTCCGCGCGGGCGATCGATAAGCCGAGATACGACAAATAATAAGGGTTGTGCTTCTCGCACTCGAACGAGAGGCGGAAAAGCGCAAGAGCCTCTTTGGGATGGCCGGTCTTAAGCAGGCCGATACCTTGCCTAAAATTGGCAACCGGATCTGCTTCAGCCGTAGTTGTAGGAGTCTCCGTCGATCGTCCGAAATTCATGGGAGTCCTTGGTTTAGGGATACGGTTTGGACCAGTGTAGAGAGGGCTCCTTGCTGATGCTACTGGTCCAAAGGTCAGGCGGAGACAGGTCGACACCGGTGGACAGCCTTTGAGGTGGCCGGGATGGTCTGAAAAAAGAATTCGGCGGGACTCGCAGAAGCGGATGAACAAACGCGCGGAGAGTCGTCGCGGCGACTTCGCACTTAGGTATCGGGTTCGGTACGTAGGGCGGGGCGGGATTGCTCTAAGTAAAGACGTGTTGAATCGTGAAGGATGGTTTCAGTTGAAGGGATGGACTTCGGCGGGGCAGGTAGATGAGAGCGTGGCAGCGAGCGCTGCGGCGGGTTAAGAACACGGTGCTGCTCGAGACTACTTTTGAGTTCCCGGGACGCGCTGCGGCCAAAGCGGCGCCAAGCCGCCGCACTCCATAACATGGCGAGCGTTGAGAGAACGGTACGAATAGTCCTGGCCCTTTTCGCTGCACCTCAGACCAGTAGTTTTTTGAGGTGCCGGCGGCGTACTCTTCCGGGGAGCACAGGCTCGAATCCCGAAGCCTAGCCTGGGAGAGCAACGTGTTCTGTGAACGCTGTGGCCTAAATTTCCTGCCGAAACAATCAGTGTGCACGCGCTGCAAAGCGGCGGCGACGCGGCACTGGTTTCAACTGATGAGTTTGGTCACGCTGATGCTGGCGGTCGCGTGCAATGCGGTGGTGGCGCTGCTGTTGTTGCCGCGGATGACCAGTGGGGATCACTCGCGGTTCCTGTTCCGGGCGTGGCTGTGGTTCGACCACAAGGCCGCGCTATATGGTTGGGTACCGCTGGCGATCGGGCTGCTGGCGTGGGATTTCCTGGTGTGGAAAGAAGCGCGGCCCAAGATCAAGGGATGGTTCACGCGCAAGCTGCTGACCTTGTCGCTGGCGACCGGAGTAGCGCCGATGCTGCCTTGGTGGGTGCCCGCTGGGCAGCCGCCGGGGCAGTTTCTCTCGCTGATTGGGAAGTATCCAGGAGTGCCGGCGGCTCTGGCGTGGGGGGTGGTGCTGGTGGTGATGGTGCTGCTATGCAGCGACGCGGAGTCGCGCGACTACCTGCTCGGACATGGAAAGACCTTGAGCATCGTCAGCGTTGGGGCGCTGATGCTGGTGTTGACGATGACCATTGTGGGATGGTCGGTTACGTACTGAAAAAAATTGGGTGATGGTTGGACGAAGGAAAAGAGGAAAGCCGCCCAGCAGTGCGGCTCAATTTGTGGAGCGCCATCGGCTTCCCCCTTTTCCCTCACTTCAGCGGAGTCTCAGTGAGCCCCGCCGCAGGCGAAATCGTCGCAAGAAACACGCGGGGAATCCATACGTAGAATGCCGTACGGACCCCTAGCCAGTTCACCGCTGCACCTGCCGACTAAGGCGAATAAAAAGCGAATATCGTGATATGATCTGCGAGTGGCGGAAGCGCACAAGTGCGTCGTGAAACTGCGGGATGCGGAGGGCGTGGAGCACGCGGCGCAGGTGAGCGCCGAGTCTTTGTACGAGGCGGCGTGTTTGGCGTTGCGGCGATTCCGGCGGAGCGCGTGGAGCCGGGAAACGGTGGTGGACGCCGGGACGCTGCGGGTCGAGGTGTGGGAGTCGCCGACGATATACAAGATTAGCGTTGCCAGCTTGGAGAAATGGCTGGCGCAGGGCGGGGGTTCGCCGCGAGAAGTGGTGCTGCGGCAGAAAATACGGGGCCTTATGAAGGAGTAGGTGAGGAGCCGAGGGGCGAAAGACGGAATCAGGCTCGCCGGGCCCTTCGTTCCTAAGGATGAACTAAAGCCCAGCGCCTACAAAGAGCGGGCACGGCGTGCCGTGCCCCTACGGGAATTAACAACGATTCCACCCAAGCGAGCGGCAATCCGTGCGCGATTATTTTCGGGTAAGAGTTGCTTCCAGTTTGGTTAGCGCTGCGGCCACTTCAGCCGGGGTGTTTACGGAGTAGCGGGCGCGGGTGGGGCTGCGTTTGCCGACGAGGACCGAGAGGCCCCGGCGGACGGCTACGAACCCGGACTCGTCGGAGAGATCGTCGCCAAAATAAACAGGGAAGGAGCGGCGGAAGGCTGGCTGCGCGAGAAATTGCCGGACGGCGATGCCTTTGCCGGGCATGGAGCGAGGAAGGACTTCGACGTCGCGAATATTTTCCACGATGCGAAGAGTGCGGAGAAACGGCTTGAGGAGAGCGCGAAGCTCGCGTCGTACGCGTGTTTGCAAATCTGGGGGCGCATCGAGAAGATGCACGGAGAAAGTGCTGCGCTTGTTTTCGATCCAGATGCTGGGATAGGCGCGCAGGTGGCGCGCGAGTTCCGTGCGAGCGCGGCGCAGGGCTTGGCGGACAGCGGTGGGAAGCGCGCATTTGGCGCTGCGTTCCCAGCCGTACAGTCCGAAATAATGGATGCCCCGTACGCCGATGTACTGCAAGAGTTCCGCGCGGCGGCGTCCGCTGACCACAACCACAGTGACGCGAGGGTGGCGGGCAAGACGCTGCAGGATGTTGCGCGCCTTGGGCTTGAGATGCACCTGATTGGGTCGCGGCGCGATGTCCACCAGCGTGCCGTCAAAATCGAGAAAAACGGCGATGCGTGCGTCTGCGCGAATTCGTCGAGCTACGCGATCCCACAGTGTCAAAAGGTGAGGAATCCCGGGAGGCGGCGGCTTCATTGCACTTCGATACGTTCCGGGGCATCGATGCGAATATCGGTCAGGTCCGAAAGCAGATTGGCGGCCCAGCGATAGACGTTGTTTTCACGCACGGTGTCGCGCATGTGCTGCATGCGGGTGGATTGCTCCTCGGCGGGCATTTCCAGGGCGCGAAGGATGGCGCCGGCGACTTGCTGCACGTCGTAGGGATTGACCAGCAGCGCGTCGCCGAGCTCCTGAGCGGCGCCCGCGAAAGTGCTGAGGATAAGGACGCCGCGGTTATCGTCGCGCGAGGCGACAAATTCCTTGGCGACCAGATTCATGCCGTCATGCAGAGAAGTGACCAGACACAGAGAGGCGGCGTGATAGAAGCGCGCGATCTCTTCGTGCGAGTGATGCTTTTTCAGCAGCACGATGGGCGCCCAGCGGCCCGCCTGGAAACGCGCGTTGATGCGCGCGGCTTCGGCGCTCACCTCGTCGAGCAGGGTTTGGTAACGATCGATGTTGGTGCGGCTGGGGGCGCCGATCTGTATGAAAGTGAAGCGCCGCTGATAAGAAGGATTCAATTCTAGGAAGCGCTCGATCCCGCGAAAGCGTTCCAGGATTCCCTTGGTATAGTCCACGCGATCCACGCCCACGCCGAGCAGGGAGGCATGAATGCCGAGTTCCGTGCAGATGGCGGCGCATTGCTCCCCCACGCTTCGATAAAATTCCGGGGTGTGCCCGTTTTCCTGAAAGGAGACGCTGATGGGGTACGGGCGAACGCGGGTGAGGTGGCCCTGGCGATTGACGTCGAAGCGATCCCATGCGGTGAGCGCCTCGACGGCGCGGTCGACGCAATGCAGAAAGTTATTGCAATGCGACTGGATGTGGAAGCCGATCAGGTCGGCGCCGAGCATGCCGTCAATCAAATCGCGCTGCCAAGGGCAGATGCCGAAGACTTCCGGATTGGGCCAGGGAATATGCCAGAAGATGGCGACGCGAGCGTCGGGGCGGGCTTCCTTGATCATGCGAGGGAGCAGGGCAAAATGATAGTCCTGGGCGAGAACGATGGGAGACTCGACGCCTTCCATTTCTTCGAGCAGGGCGTCGGCGAAACGCCGGTTGACCTCTTGATAGCAGACCCAGTCTTCCGGGCGGAAAATGGGGCGGGTATGAGCGATGTGGCACAGCGGCCAGAGCCCTTCGTTGGCAAAGCCTTCGTAGTATCCCTTTTCTTCTTCGGCGCTGAGCCAAACGCGGCGCAGCGTGTAGGCCGGATGATCGGGTGGCACGCGCACGCGATCCCGCTCATCGACCAGTTCGCGGTCGGCGTTGCCTGAGCCATGAGCGATCCAGGTGCCGTTGGAGGCCAGCAAGACAGGCTCGAGCGCGGTAACCAGGCCGCTGGCGGGAACGATCATTTGAATGGAGCCGTTGTTGCCGTTGTTGTACACGTGCATGTACGGCTCGCGGTTGGAGACGACGAACAGCGGTTTGTTCTGCAGCTTGCTGCTCAGGCTGACCCGCAGGCGCTCCGCGGTCCAAACGGAAACATTGGAGTCGCGCAGGCGCGCCTCTTCCTCGGCGGTTGCGCGAGCGGCCGTGAGGTCGCGGGCCAGGTGAGTGACCTCGCGATGGATCTGCTCGAAAACCTCGCCTTGCGGAAGCGACGGTGGCGGCGGACTGGTGGACTGGCCGGTACGCAAAGTGCGCAGCCATTTGGCGGTGCGCGTCAGCGGACCCATCAGCGCCCAATGCACCAGAACTATAGCCAGGCCGGTGATGAAAAGAGTTTGCACCAGGGCGTGGAGGAGTGAATCACGCAGTGTGTGGGCTACCTGCGTATCGATAAAACTCGCGTCGTGGACCAGGACCAAGGTGCCGGAGGCCTGCCCGTTGCGGTGCAGTGGTAGGGCATAGACTTGGATGGCGGTGTTGTTGGCCCGCGTGAACTCGCCGTAACCGGCGTCGTGTTCCGCAGCCTGGACGGCGGCAGGCGGGCGGGCTGGGAAAAAGGAAGCCAGGCCCTGCGTACTGGCGACCACCGCACCGCTGGTGTTGTAGACGATGATGCCCTTCAGGTGCTCGCGCTGCCCGAAGCGATCGACCAGGCGCTGCTGGGCCTTGTCGAAAGAGCGATCCGGCAACTGCTCGATGGCGTCTTGAAGATCCTCGGTGCGCTTCTCGGCGGTACGCGACAGTTCGCTCTTAGAAACGCGCTTTTCGGTGCGCACCTGGTAAAAGGCAAAGACCAACGACACCACGATGACGCTGACGATCAGCGGCAAAACGATCTTCAGAGTCGTACGCATCTACGGTTACTTCCCCTTGGGCAAGAGTGAAGATTTGTAACACCAGGGATTGCCAATAAAATTTGCCGTCGCGATCGCGCCGGAGCGCCGGTTATCGCGAATGACCTGCCGATTGCACGACGACGTGAAGTGCAATGTTGTTACCGTCGTCGCTGCGGTAGTCGACGGTAGCGTTGGAGCCAACCTCCAGCTTGCCGTCGATCCGGGTAGTGTCGTCAATGAGGAACCTCAGAGTGACGAGGTCCTGGCTTTTCTTGACGTCCACCGAGAAAGAGGCATCTCCAATGGCGGAGATTTTCCCGGAGACGGATCCATTCTGCGTCGCCGGCTCGTAGGGTTTGCCGAAGGGCTGACCTAAGGGCTGAGAAGTCAGCGGTGCCGACCATGCGGCGACGGTGAAGCACGCTAGGAACAGAGTTGCCAAGGTAAGAATAGTACGGATGCGCATGTTTGTCCCTCCTAATTTGCGGCAGGCCAGGACACCCTATAGATGGCACGAAGGCCGCCAAGGTCGCAGGAGAACAACATTGTTGCTAAGGGCCTGAAAATGAAATACATGCACGCGACGGCGAGGAATTAGCCACCGTCCGGAAGCGGTTCTAGAACTTGTAGTTTTTCCTGAGTGGAAGCCTGTATGCGGCCTGGTCCGGACGGAAGCTACTTCACTTCCCAGGTGTCGCCGGCGTGCAAGAGTTTGTTCAGGTCGCCGGTACCGCGTTTGGCGATGACGTCTTTGATCTGCTGGTTCATGACATCTTCGTAGCGCGGCAGGTCATCCCACGCACGGAAAACGCCGACGGGCGTGGGGAATCCGGGACGATGCTCCATGTGCGAAAGCAAGAAAGCGTACGACGGCCTCGGATGGTGGGCGTCATGGACGATCAAGTCGGACTCGGTGATGCCGTCGCCGAGCGTCACGACTTCGATGTCGCCGTCGGACTTGCGGCGGATGCCTTTGTCGTGGTTCTTGCCGAAGATCAGCGGTTTGCCGTGTTCCAGGTTGAGGATCTTCTCGCTGCGGGCGTCGCGCTCAGTCAGGGAAAACCACGCGCCATCGTTGAAGATGTTGCAGTTCTGGAGAATTTCGACGAACGCCGAACCTCTGTGCGCCGCCGCGTGCTTGAGGGTGTCCTTCAAATGGGACTGGAAGACGTCTACGGAGCGCGCCACGAAGGTAGCTTCCGCGCCGATCGCCAGCGAAACGGGATTGAACGGGCGATCGACGGAGCCGAACGGGGTCGACTTTGTCTTTTTATTAAATTCCGAAGTTGGAGAATACTGGCCTTTGGTCAACCCGTAAATCTTGTTGTTGAAGAGCAGAACCTTGATGCCCACGTTGCGCCGCAGCATGTGAATGGTGTGATTGCCGCCGATGGACAGAGCGTCGCCGTCACCCGTGGCCACCCAAACTTCCAGGTCCGGCCGGATGGCCTTGATCCCCGTCGCGACCGCGGGAGCACGGCCGTGAATCGTATGGAAGCCGAAGGTATTCATATAATACGGAAAGCGGCTGGAGCAGCCGATGCCGGAGACCACCACGAAATTCTCCCGTTTGATGCCTAGCTCGGGGAAAACCGACTGGACCGCGGAGAGAATGGCGTAATCGCCGCAGCCGGGGCACCAGCGCACTTCCTGGTCGGTCTGAAAGTCCTTTTTTGTGAGCGGCGTAATCGGCGGCAGTGTTGCGGTACTCATTAAGGTTCTCCGGTTTCCCAAAACCCTCGCGCCCCACGGCGCGAGCTACTATGACAGCTGCTAAGCCAGCATTTCCTCGATTTTTTGCTCAACCTCGGTCTGCTTGAATGGCCGTCCCTGAATCTTGTTGAGGCCGACGGCGTCCACCAGATACTTCGCGCGCAAAACCCAGAGCAGCTGGCCCATGTTGAGCTCCGGAACCAGCACCTGCTTGTAGCGCTTGATGACGTCGCCCAGATTCGCGGGCAGCGGATTGAGATGGCGCAGATGGACGTGGCCGATCTTGCGGCCTTCGGCCCGTTGCGTTTTTAACGCTGCAGTAATGGCGCCGTGCGTCGAGCCCCAGGCAATAATGAGCAGATCGCCTTCGGCATCGCCGACCGGAACGATGTCCGGGATGTCCTGCGCGATGGCGGCAACTTTCGCGGCACGGATGCGCACCATGTTTTCATGGTTCAGCGGCTCATAGTTGATGTTGCCGGTGACGTCTTGCTTTTCCAGGCCGCCGATGCGGTGCTCCAGTCCCCGTGTTCCAGGAACGGCCCACGGACGCGCCAGCGTGTCCGGGTTCCGCTTGTAAGGCAGGTAACCGTTGGGAGAGTTCGCTTCCGTTGCGAAACGTACTGGGAATTCTGGGATGTCCTTGGCGTCCGGGATGCGCCAGGGTTCCGCACCATTCGCCAGATAGCCGTCCGATAGAATGATCACCGGAACCATATACTTGACCGCGATGCGGCTAGCTTCCAGCGCCGCCCAGAAGCAATCGCTCGGTGTGGCCGGGGCCACGATGGGAATCGGGGCTTCGGAATTGCGGCCGAAGAGCGCTTGCAGCAGGTCCGCTTGCTCGGTCTTCGTCGGGAGACCTGTCGAGGGGCCGCCGCGCTGAATGTCGCAGATCACCAGCGGGATTTCCACGGCAACCGCTAGTCCCATGGCTTCGGTTTTCAGCGCCATTCCGGGCCCCGACGTGGTCGTGAGAGCCAGCGCACCGGCGTAAGCCGCTCCGATTGCCGAGGTGATGGCCGCGATTTCGTCTTCCGCCTGAAAGGTCATTACCCCGAAGTCTTTGTACTGCGAAAGCTCGTGCAAGATATCCGAAGCTGGGGTGATCGGGTAGCTGCCTTGGAACAGCCGCAAGCCGGATTTCTGCGAGGCGGTGACGAAGCCCAGGGCCAGCGCTTGGTTGCCGCTCAAGTTGCGATACATGCCGGGAGCCAGTTGCGCCGGCGGAATCTCATAGCTGATCTGGAACGCTTCGGTGGCCTCGCAGTAGGAATAGCCCGCCTTCATGGCCAGCTTGTTGGCTTCCACCAGCAGGGGTTTGTTCTTGAACTTGTCCGAGATCCACCGGGTGGTGGAATCCATCGAGCGGTTGTAGAGCCAGTAGCACATCCCCAGGGCGAAGAAATTCTTGCAGCGGTCCATGGACTTGGCGTCCAAGCCGAGATGTTCCAGCGCCACGCGCGTCAAGCGCTCCAGTTCCACGGAGAACAGCCGGAACTTGTCCAGCGAATGGTCTTCCAAGGGATTGGAGGTCATCTGCGCCTTGCGCAGGTCGTTTTCTTTGAAGCTGTCGGAATTGACGATCAGGATGCCGTTGGCCTTGAGGTCCGCTATGTTGACCTTCAGGGCGGCCGGGTTCATGGCGATCAGCACATCGACGGAGTCGCCCGGGGTGAAGACGTCGCTGGAAGCAAAATGGAGCTGGTAACCGCTGACCCCCGGGAGCGTGCCGGCAGGGGCGCGAATCTCGGCGGGGAAGTCCGGGAAGGTCGCGATGTCGTTGCCGTAGAGCGCGACGGTGTTGGTGAACTGGCTGCCGGTGATCTGCATGCCATCGCCGGAGTCACCGGCGAAGCGAATGACGGCCTGATCGAGCTTTTCCGGTTTGAGTCGCGATAAAGGAGTTTCGGTAACTGTCGACATGGACCCTGGCCCCAATCTAGGACGAGCTCGTCAGCGTTTCCCCTGGGAGCGCGGCTGAATCGTCTTGGATCTGGCGGTGCGCAGAACGTACCCCTGCCGTTGGCCGCCCCGAGCTGTCAGGAAAAAGGATACCATACCGGCCCGCGCGCGGCGGGGGAGAGAGTCCGCCGCGCAACAACGGTGTGTTCTATTGAAAAAGACGCATGGAGCCTCCCGAGGGTTACAGATAACCAGCGGTATCAGATCCGGTTGAACAATCGGCAAGTGACAGTCATGGCGACGCTTACGTGCAGAACTCAGCCGAGCGATCGCGAATGGAGCAGCCGAGGAGGGAACAGAGGACCAGCCTGGAGATAGGAGAACTCTCGTCAACGTTCCACCGCGAGCATTGGATGCACGCGTCCCTATCAGACCCGATCAGAGAAGACATGACTTCCCTCATGCGGGCGTCAAATCTCCCGCAACGCGCCGAGCTGCCGAAGAAACCACACAGACGATCACCATCCTCACTGCGCCCTGACCGCGCCGAAAAGTCTGCCTGGGTTGCCATAGCGCGCATGTCCGCATCATCGACTAGCGCAGCGCGAAAGGATTACGAAGAGGCACATTTTGCAGAACTTTCGCTTGACGTTCGCTTTCTTTTCGCCTAAGTTGGAGTCACCGATGGCCCGCAGCGCGCCGCCGGAAATGCGACCTGCGGAGGTCCTCTCATGGCCCTGACCAAGCGACAGAAGGAAGTGCTCGATTTCCTGGTCTCCTTCGAGACCAAGCACGGCTACGCCCCGAGCTTCGAGGAAATCGGCAAAGGCCTGAAGCTCACATCCCTGGCGACCGTGCACAAGCACATCACGACTCTTGAGAAAAAGGGTTTCATACGCCGCGGCTACAACCAGAGCCGCTCGATTGAGATTCTGCAATTGCCGAAGTCCGTCAAGGAGCAGGTGATCGATCGCAAGATTCAAGAACTCCCGCTGGTCGGGCGCATCGCCGCGGGCCGTCCGCTGGAAGCCGTGGAAGAGCGCGAGACGCTGTCGCTCGGTGATTTTGCGCGCGGCGGAAACACGTTTGCGCTGCAGGTCAAGGGCAGCTCGATGATCGAAGACCACATCATGGATGGGGATTTCGTAGTGTGCGAGCAAACCCAGGTGGCCAACCCCGGCGACACCGTGGTGGCGCTGGTGGGCGGGGACGAAGCCACGCTAAAACGATTCTATCGCGAGGGCGCGGGGAAGATCCGCTTGCAGCCGGCCAACTCGGAAATGGCGCCGATTATCGTCGCGGCCAACGACGTTAAAATTCAGGGCCGCGTGATCGGCGTCCTGCGAAAATACTAGCTCCCCCGACTATAGCTGGGTCAGACCGGAACGCGGTGTCCCTGGCGATCGTCTCCTCTTGTGGCCCGCGTTCGGACGGCGAGCAGTCCTTCTCCTGCCCTTTGCCATCTAATGTTCCAGAAATGGCGATCTACTGTGCATCAGGTCTCTCCAGATGCGGCGGACGCTGGTAAACTGAAAGACGGTAAGCTGCGGGCGGCCCAACTATGACGGAGAGAACCGGAGCCTTGCTCAAAATGCGCGGAACTAGCAGGTGTGCCTGGATGTCGCGGTGCACCGCTTTCCTACTGGCACTTCTATTGAGTACCGCCTGGCCTGACGTCGCCGCCGCCTACGCCGTGTTGGCGCACGAAGCGCTGATAGATACCGCCTGGGACACCAATATCAGCCCGCTGCTTCGGCAGCGTTTTCCGGACGCGACGCCGGAACAGTTGAAAGAGGCGCACGGGTACGCCTACGGCGGCGCGATTATTCAAGACCTGGGTTATTACCCGCACGGCAGCCACTTTTTCAGCGATCTTACCCACTATGTGCGCAGCGGCGACTTCATTCTCGCGCTGCTCCGAGACGCGAAAGATCTGAATGGTTACGCTTTCGCACTGGGCGCCCTATCGCACTACGCGGCGGACAATGACGGCCACGGCATCGGAACCAATCGAGCGGTCCCGCTCCTGTACCCGGAGTTGAAAAAGAAATATGGAGCGGTGGTCACCTACGAAGACAATCCTTTGGCGCACGTGAAGGCGGAATTTGGGTTCGACGTCCTGGAAGTGGCACGCCAACATTACGCGCCGGACAGCTATCACGACTTCATCGGCTTCGAGGTGGCGGCTCCCTTGCTGGAGCAGGCCTTTCAGGAGACCTATGGTTTGGAGCTGAAATCCGTTCTCTCGGATGAAGACAAAGTCCTGGGTTCCTATCGCCGGGACGTCAGCAAGCTGATTCCCAAGGCTACGCGAATCGCCTGGACGCTGAAAAAAGACGACATCCTGAAAGAGCAGCCCAGCATGACCAGAAAGAAGTTTCTCTACAATCTTTCGCGGGCGAGTTACGAAAAAAAATGGGGCAAGGTCTACCAGAAACCATCCGCCTGGGAGAGGTTTCTGGCCTTCCTCACCACTCTCATTCCCAAAGTTGGCCCGCTTCAGGTGTTGAAACTGCGGACACCGACCCCGCAGACCGAACGCATGTTTGAAGCCAGCTTCAATGCGGCGCTGGATCGCTATAAAACCTTGCTTGGTCAAACGCGCACTGGCCAGCCGGACATTCCCAATGACAATTTTGACACCGGCGAAACAACCGGACCCGGCAAGTATTTTATGAATGACAACGTTCACGCCAAGCTTCTGGATGCCCTTGCCAAGCAGAACTTCACCGGCGTCTCACCGGAAGTGCGCGACGAGTTGCTGGAGTTTTACGCCGATCCGAACGCTTCTTACGCAACGAAACGCAAATCCAAGGAGTGGGCCAAGGTAGAGACAGAGCTAAAGCAATTAAAGACCTTCACGCCCCCGCCGGTCACCGCCGAGGCGTTGCCGCCTGTACTCTGATCTTGTCTGATCCGCTCGTTCTCATTTTTTCTTCCGATGAATTTTGTTTTTCGGGCGAATCGAATAAACTGCTGCTGCGTTCCGTGGGGTTCGTGAAACAATATTGAGTTTTGTGCAGCCCGTCGGGCGCTCCCTTAATGAAGAAGAACAAGCCGATGCAAAAATTGCTCGCTGCCAATCGCAGTGAGATCGCCATTCGCATATTTCGCGCTGCGAACGAACTGGGATTGCGCACCGTCGGCATCTACTCGCAAGAAGACCGCCTCGGTCTCCACCGTTTCAAGGCCGACGAAGCCTATCGCGTCGGTGCGGGCAAAGGCCCCGTAGAAGCGTATCTGGACATCCCCGGCATCGTGGCCCTCGCCAAAGAAAAAGGCGTTGACGCCATTCACCCGGGCTACGGTTTCTTGTCCGAAAATCCCGCGTTTGCACGCGCCTGCGAGAAGGCGGGTATCACCTTCATCGGGCCGACCCCCGCGCTCCTCGAATTGCTCGGCGACAAAACTGCTGCGCGAAGATTGGCGGCCTCCGCCGGCGTGCCGGTACTGCCCGGCACGGAAGACCCCGTCAAGTCGGCCGGTGAAGCTCACAAAGTTGCCGCCGAGATCGGCTATCCAGTGATCGTGAAGGCCGCCATGGGCGGCGGCGGCCGCGGTATGCGCGTGGTGCACGATTCTGCGCAGCTCGAAGCGCGACTCGAAGAAGCCCAAGGCGAAGCCCGCTCGGCATTCGGCGATGCCTCGGTCTTCTTGGAAAAATATCTCCCCCGCGCCCGGCATCTTGAGGTTCAGATTCTCGCCGACCATCATGGCAATCTACTGCACCTGTACGAACGCGATTGTTCCGTGCAGCGCCGCCACCAAAAAGTCGTCGAAGTCGCCCCTGCCGCCAATCTGCCCGCCAGCGTGCGCAACGAACTCTGCGAAGCCGCGGTGCGCCTGGCCCGCAAGGCCGACTATCGCAACGCCGGCACCGTGGAATTTCTGTACGACGTCGACGCCCAGCACTGGTACTTCATCGAAGTAAATCCGCGTATCCAGGTGGAGCACACCGTCACGGAAATGGTCACCGGCATCGACCTGGTGCAATCACAGATTCAAATCGCGCAAGGCCACGCACTGCACGACGCGCCGATGTCCCTGCCGAAGCAGGTGAGCATCCCGCTCTACGGCTCCGCGCTGCAGTGCCGCGTCACCACGGAAGATCCCGCGAAGAATTTCGCGCCCGACTACGGGAAAATCTCGACCTATCGTTCCCCCGCGGGATTTGGTATCCGCCTCGATGGCGGCACCGCTTACGCCGGCGCAGTGCTGGCGGCCTACTACGATTCGCTCCTGGTAAAAGTGACGGCCTGGGGCAAGAACCAGCCCGAGGCCTGCCGGCGCATGGACCGCGCCCTGCGCGAATTTCGCATTCGCGGCGTGAAGACCAACATTCCCTTCGTCGAAAACGTGGTGAATCATCCCAAATTTCGCGCCGGCGAAGTAACCACATCCTTCCTCGATGATTCACCGGAGTTGTTCCACCTGCCCAGCCGGGCCGACCGCGCGACGAAGCTGCTCTCGTACCTTGGCGACGTAATCCTCAACGGCAATCCCGAAGTAAAAGGCAAGAAAATTCCCGAAGTCCTGGAGCCCGCCGTGGTTCCCTCCGCGCCGGGAATTGAGCCGCCCTCCGGATCGCGTCAGCTTCTACAGAAACTAGGCCCGGCGAAATTCGCCGCCTGGGCGCGCAAGGAAAAGCGCCTGCTGGTCACCGACACAACTTTTCGCGACGCCCATCAATCCCTGATGGCCACTCGCGTCCGCACCTATGACCTGCTGGCCACCGCGAGTGCTGTGGCCCAGCGCCTGCCCACTCTCTTCAGCCTCGAAATGTGGGGCGGCGCGACGTTTGACACGTCACTGCGTTTTCTCCACGAAGACCCGTGGCAACGCCTTCGTGATCTGCGCGCCCGCGTCCCCAACATCTGCTTTCAGATGTTATTGCGCGGCGCCAACGCCGTGGGCTATGCCTCGTATCCCGACAACGTAATCATCGAATTTGTCCGCGAAGCCGCCGCCCAGGGCATCGACATCTTCCGCATCTTCGATTCCCTCAATTCCATTGAGAACATGCGCGTGTCCATCGACGCCGTTCTCGAGACCGGCGCCGTCTGCGAGCCCGCGATCTGCTACACCGGTGACATTCTTGACGACGCCCGCCCGAAATATTCGTTGAAGTATTACGTCGCCATGGCCAAGCAACTCGAGAAACTCGGCGCTCATTTTTTGGCTATCAAAGATATGGCAGGCCTGTGCAAGCCTTACGCCGCACACGAATTGGTCCGCGCCCTCCGCGAAGAAATCGCCATCCCCATCCACTTCCACACCCACGACACCAGCGGCCTCAACGCCGCCTCCATCCTGAAAGCCTCCGAGGCTGGCGTCGATGTCGCCGACGCGGCGATCGCTTCGATGAGTGGCGGCACCAGCCAGCCGAATCTCAACTCCATCGTCGAGGCGCTGCGGCACACGCCCCGCGACACGCAACTCGACATGGAAACGCTCAACGAATGCTCCGACTACTGGGAAATCGTGCGTACCCACTACGCGCCGTTCGACTCCGGCCCGAAAGCGGGATCTGCCCGCCTCTACCAACACGAAATTCCCGGCGGCCAGTACACCAATCTCCGCGAGCAAGCGGTCGCCATGGGCCTGGGCCACCGCTGGCGCGAAGCCGAAAAAATGTACGCCGAGGTGAATCAGCTCTTCGGCGACATCGTAAAAGTGACGCCCTCCAGCAAAGTCGTCGGCGACATGACCCTCTTTCTGATGGCCAAGGAAATGCAGCCGCAAGATCTGCTGAAGCTCGACGAAAAGCACGATCTCTCTCTGCCCAATTCTGTCGTGGAAATGTTTTCGGGCGTGCTAGGCGTGCCCCCAGGTGGCTGGCCGAAAAAACTCCAAAAAATCATCCTGCGTGGCGCCCTTCCCCTGAAAGGCAGGCCCAGCGCCAACATGGATGCAGTCAAGTTCGAAGACGAACAAAAGTCGCTCGAAAAGAAAGTCGGCCACGCCATCCAGCGCGACGATCTCTTGGGCTATCTGCTCTACCCGGAAGTTTTCCTCAAGTACGACAAATTCGTTCAGACCTACGCCGACGTCAGCGTGCTCCCGACTCCCACATTTTTCTACGGCCTGAAGTCTGGCGAAGAAATCACCATCGAGATCGAGTCCGGCAAAACGCTTATCGTTAAATTTCTCACCGCTGGCGATTCCCATCCCGACGGCACGCGCACTCTATTCTTCGAACTCAACGGCCAGCCCCGCGAAGTAAATGTCCGCGACCGCTCGCTGCGCGTCGTCGAGCGCGCCCATCCAAAAGCCGATCCCGCCGATCCCGGACAAGTCGCTGCCCCAACCGCGGGCGTAGTCTCCAGCATCGCTGTGCAAGCCAACCACTCCGTCGAGCGCGGCGCAAAACTGCTGACCCTCGAAGCCATGAAGATGCAATCCAACATCTATGCCCCCATCTCCGGCCGCATCGTAAAGCTTCTAGCCACGCCCGGACAGCACGTGGAAGCCAAGGACCTCCTGGTGACTATCGCTCCGTGAGCACCGGCCAGCTTCGCAAACATGAGTGCCTCCGCTCGCGCGTCCTTCGTAACCAGCGCGACCTCGTTGTCTATCTTCCGCCCGGCTACGACGACGAACCTTGGCGCCGTTATCCCGTCCTGTACATGCAGGACGGCCAAAACCTTTTCGACCGCGCCACCGCGTTCGGAGGCGTGGACTGGAACATCCAGGGCGCCGCTGATCCTCTGATTCACAGCGGCGACGTCGAGCCGCTGATCATCGTGGGCATCTACAACGCCGGAAAATCCCGCATCCCCGAGTACACGCCCACCAAGGCTCCTAAACTCGGCGGCGGCCGCGCCGACCGTTACGCAAAATTCCTGCTGCAAGAGGTCATGCCGTTCGTCCAGGACCAATATCGCACTCTCGCCGATTCTTCTGCGACCGGCATCGGCGGTTCCTCCCTCGGCGGACTGGTATCCTTATATATCGGCCTCCAGCACCCAAAGACTTTCGGAAGAATCGCGGCTCTTTCTCCGTCCGTCTGGTGGCACCAGCGCGCCATTCTGCGCTTCGCGCAGGCCGCTCCGGTGCCGCCGCGCCCGCGCATCTGGCTGGATGTCGGCACCCGCGAAGGACAACGCACCGTGCCGGACGTCGAGCTCTTCCGCGACCTACTCGTCAGAAAAGGTTGGAAGTTAGGTGAAGACCTGCACCACCAAGTGTTCGAAGGCGCCGCGCACAATGAAGCCGCCTGGTCCCAGCGCGTCGGCCCATTCCTGCAATTTCTGTATCCCGCAGCGGATACCAAAGTATAATTCGCGGTCAGTTTGGAGCGCGGAGGCTCGGCCCCGCCTTCCCAGCGCAACCAGGGCTCCGCATCCGCCGGTCGGCGACGCCTTTGTGGTCGCCTTTGCGGTTGCCTTTTGTGGTTGCCTTTGTAGGGGCGGACTTTAGCCCGACCCGGCCTATGCGTCTTGGTTGGTCATCGTACGGAGCACCCCATGCCGGAAAAAGACACCCGCCCGCTCACCATCCTCTGCGTAAGCTCGTACGAAAAGGGCCAAGAATTCTTACGCACCTGCAAAGCCATAGGCTGTCGCGTGCTCCTCCTCACCGTAGAAAAACTCCGCGAAGGCGACTGGCCTCGCGAGGCCATCGACGAAATCTTCTTCATGCCCGAAGAACTCCCCGTCGAAGCCCTTATCTTCACGGTCAGCTACCTGGCCCGCTCGCAGCCCATCGACCGCATCGTCGCCCTCGATGAGTTCGACATGGAAAACGTCTCCGCCCTCCGCGAACACCTGCGCATCCCCGGGATGGGCCTGACCACCGTGCGTTATTTCCGCGACAAGCTGGCCATGCGCGCCCGCGCCAGGGAAATCGGCATTCTTGTCCCGGAGTTCGCCCACGTCCTCAACTACGGCAACCTCCGCGAATTCATGGCCCGCGTTCCCGGCCCCTGGCTTTTAAAGCCCCGTTCCCAAGCCTCGGGAATCGGAATGAAAAAGATTGAAGCGGAGTCCGAACTCTGGCCTTGGCTCGATCAGCTAGGCGACAAGCAATCTTTCTACCTGCTGGAGCAATTCGTCCCGGGCACTGTCTACCATGTGGACAGCGTGGTGTCCGAACGTGAGGTGCTGTTCGCGGAACCCCATGCCTACGGCGCCCCGCCGCTCGACGTCTCGCATCAAGGCGGCGTCTTCACCACCCGCACCCTGCCGCCCGACGCGCCAGACACCCGCGCCCTGCTCGACGTCAATCGCCAGGTGATCGAAGGGCTAGGCTCCGTCCGCGGCGTCACTCACGCCGAATTTCTCAAATCTCACGCCGACGGCAAGTTTTACTTCATCGAAATCGCCGCACGCGTAGGCGGCGCCTACATCTCCGAAGTGGTGGAAGCCGCCAGCGGCATCAACTTGTGGCGAGAATGGGCTCGCCTGGAAGTCGGAGCAGGGAAGCAGCCCTACACTCTGCCGCTCGCGCGCCACGACCACGCTGGCGTCATCCTCTGCCTGGCCCGCCAGGAGCATCCCGATACTTCGTCCTACAACGATCCAGAAATCGTCTACCGCGTCGTGCGCTACCACCACGCCGGCTTCGTCCTCAAGTCCCCAGACCACCAGCGCATCCAAAACCTCCTCGATTCCTACTCCGCCCGCTTTGTTAGTGACTTTCTCGCCTCTCAACCCGTCCCTGACAAACCCAGTGCCTAGCCTTTAGATGGGATTTTAAGCGTCCAAGCCGCCGCAAAATATCCTCAACAATAAACTGCCTTTGCACATCGCCTGCCTAGGTCGACTCCTTATTTTCAATTCATTATGTGGTTACTTCGTTGCTTCCTCTTTACGCAAATGAAAAGCGAAACCTGTACGAAGGTCCAGTAACTCTCAAGTACGCTGGGCCCACACTTCATTTGCTGCCTACCATTCCAGGGACTAAAGTTTGCTGTGCCCCAGCGAGTATCCACTGGGGTGCTGCTGTGTCTTTGGGGGAGGTTCGTTCGATGTGGGGTAACAAGAAACCGGATACGCCGCAAGCTGCGCAACCGGAGCCGATCAATCCAATTCAGAATCAGCCGCCGAAGCCTCCCGCTCCGGCGACTTGGGAGGAAAAACCCGCGATGTCTACAGATTCCATGCGTCCGTTGAGTGCTACTGGTGACCGCTCCAGCGCGCGGCTCGGTTCTAGCCTGCACGTGAAAGGCGAGATCTCCGGCAGCGAAGACCTGCTTATCGACGGCTCGGTCGAAGGACTGATCCAACTGGATGAGCGCAAGCTTACCGTCGGCGCCACCGCCAAAGTCACCGCCGACATCATTGCCCGTGAAGTCGTGGTCTTCGGCACCGTGAAGGGCAACCTTCGCGCCAAAGACCGGATCGAGATCAAGAAGGACGGCTCCGTCAACGGGGACCTCACCACCTCGCGCATCATGATCGAGGATGGCGCCTACTTCAAGGGTTCGATCGAAATCGACAAGACCGCGGACAAGACCGGCGGACAAAGCGCTTTCGCTAAGTCGGCGTCCGCTCCGTCAGCCGCTCCGGCAGCCAAAACCATCTAGTTTCTGCCATCTCAACCGTTCGGCGATTAGCCAAAAGCGGCGTGGGCCACCGGCCCTCGCCGCTTTTTCTTTCCCCCACTTGTTTGCTATATTTATTATCTTGACAATTAAATATCTTGTTGTACTCTTGCCCCCCTCTGCGCCCAAGCGCCCAGGGGGTCTCCGGTGCCACAACCTCGCCATGCCTTTCATGCCTTATGTGGGCGCTGGGCTTTAGTTCACCCTGAGGAACGAAGGGCCCGGCGAGTCATTCCCCTTTTTTCTGTGAACTCGGCATCCTCGGTGCCCCCAGCGTTAATTCTTGCCTTTCTCCTCTCCTCCGGTTGCGGCGGTGGCGCAAGCCAACCCCAAATCACCCAGACCTCGCCTTCTCAAGATTTTTCGCTAACCCTCTCGACCAACGCCGCCTCTGTCCCGCAAGGCGGCACCAGCTCCCCAGTCAACGTACTGGTCAAGGCCCAAAACGGATTCACAGGCACAGTCCAAGTAACGCTGACCAACCTGCCCAGCGGCATCGTCTCCGCTCCGTCAAGCCCCTTTAACGTCGCCGCAGGCGCAAACACCGCGGTAGTCTTCGGCGCCATTCCCAGCGCCGCCCCCGGGGACTTCAACATCACCGCCCAAGCCACCAGCGGCTCCCTCACTCATTCGGCCGGCTTCTCCCTTGCAGTGCAAAGCGCCGCTGGGTATACCGCGCAGGTTTTCACGAATCCTGTGCTAAACGGAGAACCCGCCCCCTACAAATTCTTGGCTTACGACCAGAAACGCAAACTCCTCTACTTCAGCGCACCCTCTCACATCGATTTCTTCGACTTGCACACGGCGTCGTTCAACACCGCCGGGCTAACCCTAGACTGCCCAAGGTTTAACTCGCCAGGTCCCTGCCCGGACGACGACGTGCGCGGTTTGGCCCTCACGCCGGATGGCTCCCAGCTACTCGCCGCGGATTTTGGCTCGCAGAATATCTACCTGCTCGACCCGGATACCCCGGGAACACCAGCAGTCGCCACCACCGTCGCCGCCACCGGTTACAACCCAACGCGCGTCGCCGCTACCAGTGCAAAAACAGTCTTCGTCGCCCTCAGCGCTGAAGCCACCCCGTCCGGCCAATGCACTTCTTGCCTTTCGCAGCTCGACCTGACCACCAACCCGCCGACAATTCAGTCCGCACCCCAGCCCGAACTCACCAACTTGACCGCATCGCCTCTCGTGCAAGCCGACGCCGCGGGTGGCCGCGTCTTCCTTGCCTTCGCTACACCGCCGGGCGGCCCGCTCGGGATCTGGAGTCCAACGCAAAACAGTTTCACCATGTCGCCGACAAATGAAGTCGCCACGGATCTCTCGGCAGCAGCCGACGGCACCTTCTTTGCCACCGTCAACGCCGGCCTCATCGAAATTCACAGTGTCGATTCGAATCTCGTAAGCACATTGGTCGGCGCATTCCCGTCGCCAGGTCTGACGCAGCTCCCCGGACGCGTCTCCGTGCCGGGCATAGCCATGCACCCAAGCGGCGCTCTTGTGTATCAGCCATTTTTCACTGGCCCCGCCCCCGTGGTGCCCCCGGCCGTCGGTGTTCAGGGCGGCGTAGACGTTCTGGACACTCACACCGGCCAACTGCGTCTGCGCGTGTTTCTCCCCGAACCTCTCGCCGCCCTCGCCAGCGACGCCGACGGCCAGCACGCTGGTTTCATCGCCCTCGATGAAACCGGCCAAAAAATATTTGCGATAACAACGTCCGGCCTCACCGTAGTCCAGCTAACGAATGTGCCGCTGGGAATTGGAACGGTCTCGCCCGCCACGGTGTCCGCCTCCGGTGGCGCAACAATCACCATTCGCGGCAGCGGCTTCCAATCCGCAACCATGGTCACCGTCGGCGGAAAACCAATCGCCGTCACTTTCAAAGATATGAACACTCTGAGCGCAGTAACAGCCGCCGTTTCACCGGGCCCGCAGCAAATCGTCCTAACCAACCCCGACGGTGAATCCATTACCCTCGACGCAGCGTTTGCAGCCAACTGACCGGAGGAGCCGGTGTTGCAATATGCCCTCCCTTGGAGGCGACGGGGCTTGCCCCGCCCGGCGTCCACGCAGGCACGCTTCCTGCCACGGAGCATGGGGCTGCCCTTGCGTTTTTCCGCGACCTGTTTAGCCACGCCATAAGTCCTGGTTTCTCAATAAGGCTTGACACCTCACCAAGAAAACTCCGTCGCCCGGCGAACCCTGGAAACGCCAAATCTCCCGATTGGCGTTTCGTTTGCGAGACTTCAGCCTTTGAGAAAACGCCACCAAGTGATTCAGCCCGCCCCGAATCTCCTTCCAGAAACGGTGAACCTCGTGTTATTCGTGAACCTGAAGAAGGCAAGTCCGGAGGTCACGATGCTCGCCGCAGCCAAGATGGTTGGTTTTCTCCTCACCAAGGATTACGAAAAAGCCAGAGCCTTCTTTGAAGGCCAGCTCGGTTTTGAATTCGTCAGCCTCGATCAGTTCGCGCTGGTAATGAGCATCGGCGGCCACAACATTCGAATCGTCAAGGTCCCGAATTTCACTCCGTTGCAAAGCACGGTCCTAGGCTGGGATGTACTTGACATCCAGGCGGTCGTCGCCTGGCTCAAGCAACAAGGCGTCGCCTGCGAAAAATATCCTTTCGTTCAAGATCGCGAGCTCGGCATCTGGTCCGCCCCCGGCGGCGCCAAGGTGGCCTGGTTCAAAGATCCTGACGGCAACGTCCTCTCCGTAAGTCAGCATCCCTGATCTTCGGAACTCCGGCACGATGGAATGGGCTAAATCCGGTGTATACTCCCGCAACTCTGATTCCCCAGCCGAACCTCGCTACTGTAGGACTCAAAGATCCCCAAGGAGGACGCCATGAGCACAGCATCCGCGCGAACCGCTGACCCATCACTTACCATCCGACGCGCTCAGCCGGCAGACGTCGAAGTCTCTGGTCACATCTGCTATAACGCCTTCACCGCTCTCAACAAGCATCACAACTTCCCGCCGGATTTCCCCTCGCCCGAAGTAGCCATTCAAGTTATTTCCATGATGTTTTCTCATCCGGGTTTCTTCTGCGTCGTCGCCGAACAGGACGGCAAGGTCATGGGCAGCAACTGCTTGGATGAACGTTCCGTGATCGCTGGCATTGGTCCTATCACCATCGATCCCGCGGCTCAGAATCGCAGCGTCGGGCGCCAGTTGATGCTCGCGGTCATGGACCGCGCCGCGGAGCGCCACGCTCCTGGTGTGCGGCTGGTGCAAGCCGCTTTTCACACCCGCTCCCTGTCTCTTTACGCCAAGCTGGGCTTCAACATTCGCGAGCCTCTCGGCGTGTTGCAGGGCCCGCCGATTCACCTCACACCGAGCGGCTGCTCCGTTCGCCCCGCCACTCCAGGCGATCTGGCCGCCTGCAACACGCTCTGCCATCGCGTCCACGGCCACGACCGTTCCGGTGAGTTGTCGGACATGATCGCCCTCGGTATGGCGCGCGTCGTCGAACGCGACGCGCGTATCACCGCCTATGCGTCCGTCGTCGGATTCTTCGGCCACGCCGTAGCCGAAACCAACACCGACTTGCAGGCCCTGATCGGAGGCGTGGACGAATTCGCCGGACCGGGCTTCCTGCTGCCTAACCGCAATACCGAACTCTTCCGCTGGTGCCTGAATCACGGACTTCGTGTCGTCGAGCCTATGACCCTGATGAGCCTCGGTTTGTACAACGAGCCTGCGGGCGTCTTTCTCCCGTCCATCACGTTCTGATGAGCCCGCATTCACGAACTTGTCCCAACGCACCTCGCGGCCACGGAGCAAGAGCCCCCACCACGGCTTCAGGGATGCGCCCCTAACTTTTCCGCTCGCGCTTTCATCCAACAAAGCGAGGCGATATTGTAAGATTCTTGCGCCGCGACAAGACGCCGTTTTGGTAGGCCATCAAGGAGCAATGATGAAAACGCGCAGGCTGGGAAATTCCGACCTACAAATCACGCCGGTAGGCTTCGGCGCCTGGGCCATCGGTGGCACCGGCTACGACTTCGCCTGGGGCCATCAGAACGACGCCGAATCCATCCCCGCCATCCACCGCGCGCTGGAACTTGGTGTGAACTGGATCGACACCGCTCCGGTCTACGGCATGGGCCACTCGGAAGAAATCGTCGCCGCCGCCCTGAAAGATTGGCGCGGTCCCCGCCCGCTTGTTTTCACCAAGTGCGTTCTGCGCTGGAACGAAAAAGGCAGCGTTAGCCAGAATTTCAACTCCGACTCCATCCGCCGCGAATGCGAAGACAGCCTGCGCCGCCTGCAGGTCAGCGTGATCGATCTCTACCAGATGCACTGGCCGCCCGCCGACAACGGACCCGGACTCGAAGAAGCCTGGCAAACCATGGCCGACCTGCAAAAAGAAGGCAAAGTCCGCTGGATCGGCGTCTCCAATTTCACCGCCGCGCAGCTCGAACGCGCGGAGAAAATCGCCCCGGTAATTTCGCTGCAACCTCCCTATTCGCTCATCCGCCGGCAGATCGAGATGGAAACACTCCCATACTGCGAGAAGCACGATATCGGCGTCATCGTCTATTCGCCCATGGCCTCGGGCTTGCTGACCGGCGGCATGACCCGCGAACGCGCCGCCAAACTTCCCGCGGACGATTGGCGCACGCGCAACCCTGAATTCCGCGAGCCCAAGCTCACCAAAAATTTGGAACTCGTAGATCGCCTGAAAAAAGTTGGCGCACGTTACAGCCGAACGCCCGGCGAAGTGGCCATCGCTTGGACCCTGCGATTGCCGGCAGTCACCGGCGCCATCGTCGGCGCCCGCAACGCCAAGCAATCCGAAGGTGTCATGCGCGCAGGCGAACTGGGGCTAACGCCGCAGGACATCGCGGAAATTGAAGGCGCAGCCGCCGCGCACGCCGTGCGCTAATTAAGTGGCACAGGTTTCAACCTGTGCTTTCACGTGGGAAGCAGATCCGTCCGCCAGAGCGCCCACGAATGCAGGTCAACCGGAGATAAAAAATGGATCTAGGACTCAAGAATAAAATCGCGGTGGTGTCCGGTTCAACGGCCGGAATCGGCTTGGCGATTGCTACGACGCTGGCGGTGGAAGGCGCGCGGGTGGTCGTCAACGGCCGCACGGAGGCCCGCGTCGCAGCGGCGCTGGATAAAATACGCCAACGCGTCACCAACGCCGAATTGCGCGGCGTCGCCGCCGATCTCGGCACCTCGAGCGGAGTCGACGCATTTCTCAAGCAAGTGGTCGAAGCAGATATTCTGGTGAACAATCTTGGTATCTTCGAAACCAAGCCTTTCGCGGAGATCCCCGACGCGGACTGGCTGCGGTTTTTTGAAGTGAACGTGCTGAGCGGCGTCCGCCTGACGCGAAAATATCTGCCGGGAATGCTCGCGAAAAACTGGGGCCGCGTCATTTTTATTTCCAGCGAATCGGCCCAGCAGATCCCGGTCGAGATGATTCACTACGGCATGACCAAAACCGCGCAGGTGGCCGTGGCTCGGGGCTTGGCGCAATCCGTGGCCGGAACCGGCGTCACCGTGAATTCGGTTCTAGTGGGCCCAACCGCTTCGGAGGGCGCCGGGGTTTTTGTGACCAGCATGGCCAAACAGCAAAACATATCGAGCGCGGAAGTGGAAAAGCAATTTTTCGAGAAGATACGGCCTTCCTCGCTGCTCAAGCGCTTTGAGACCACCGAAGAAGTGGCCGCCGTCGTGGCCTTCGTGGCCAGCACGCAGGCTGTGAGCATCAACGGGGCCGCCGTTCGCGCCGAAGGTGGCGTCATCAGCAGTATTTTCTAGTTTCCTTCCAGCCCTTGACTGGGCTGCGATGGCGGGTCGGCAACCGCCACCTTGCATCCTTTGCCTAAGCGCGCAGATAGTCCGGCTTCCAGTTCTTGACCAACTGTTTGATAGCTTTGCGTTCTTCGAGTTTGTCGGCCAGCACCTTGCGCGCAAGCGCAGGCAGCTCGGCGTCGCTGGCAAAGCGCAGCGAGACTAGTTGCGCCACGCTGAATTCTTCGATGCGCGGCTGCAGGTCGGCGGGCAGCAGGCGTCCGTAGCGCACGCGCTCTTCGAGCCGGATCACGCGGTCCTGCACCTTCAACGTAGCCACCCGTGCGGTCAGGAACCCGAGAAGCAGCGCGAACGCCACTACTACCGCGATGAATCCATCGATCGAGTAATTCCAAGTTTTCAAGCGGTAAATCGACCAGCCGAAGTTGAAGATGAACACCGGTAGAACAAAAAAATGGAACGGCGGAAAAAACTTAGTGTGGTTCGCGAAGTTCTGCTCATCCATCGTAGACCTCCATTTCCGTGAGATTCTAGCAGAACCATCACAAATCCTAGAATCAAAGCCCCGCAGTTCTGCATCCAACGGTATATGCGATACTCGTGGACGTGGGGCGCCAATGCGGCGGAAGCCGCGGATGAAACGGGGAGAACGAAGATGGTCAAGGCGAGCTGGGGCGGCAAAGTGATCGCGGAGAGCAAGGCGTGCGTGGTCGTGGAAGGAAACCAGTATTTCCCGGCGGATGCGGTGGGAAAAGAGTTTCTGAAGCCAAGTAGCCACACTTCGGAGTGCCCGTGGAAGGGCACAGCGCACTATTACCACGTGGAAGTGGACGGGATGCGGAACGACAACGCCGCATGGTATTACCCGCAGCCCAAAGCAGGTGCCGAGCAAGTCAAAGATCGGATCGCTTTTTGGAAGGGCGTGCGCGTCGAGGCCTGAGGGCTTAGCTTAAACCGTTGCCAGTCCTTTGTAGGCAAGCCGTCACAAAGCTTCGTGGGTCGTGCCTTGTGGGTCGCGCCTTTAGGCGCGACATCAGAACCAGGCTCACGAGCGCTTTAGCGCCTGAAGTACGGACTTTGGCTGGCCCGACGGATGACTAGCCGCTGTCCATCACTCCGTGCACTCCCTAAGAATTGAAGATGACTTCACTTGGCCGTTTCGTTCTTGAAGACAGCGCCGTCGTGCATCACGAAACGCACGTGTCCTAACACGCTGATGTCTTTCAGCGGATCGCCGGAGACGGCGATCACGTCGGCGTAAGCGCCCGGAGCCAGGACGCCAATTTCCCCTTTCATTTCTAGCATGTCAGCGGCGCGCGAGGTGGCGGCCTGGATGGCATCCATCGGCCCCATGCCAAGCCCGACCATGCGGGGAAATTCTTGCGCCAGAGGTTCTGTCCAGGGCATGCCGCCCATGTCGGTACCGAAAACGATCTTCAAGTGCGCCTGCATGGCCTTCTTGAATGAAATTTCATGCACGGCAGCTCTGGCGCGGTCACGCTTTCCCTCCAGCGTATCCGCGGGAGCCCAATCGTCGTAATACGGCGAGAGCGTGGGGCAATACCAAGTGCCTTGGCGGGCCATCTGCGCGATTTGCGCGTCGGTGATTTCCAGGCCGTGCTCGATGGAATCGCAGCCGCCATCGAGTGCCCGCTGCAAGCCGATGCCGTTGTAGGCGTGGCACGCCACTTTTCTCTGCCAGCCGTGCACTTCGTCGACGATAGCTTTCAATTCTTCAACGGTCAGCGTGGGCTGCGAAATGAGATTGCCCTGCTTGTCCACCCACGAACGGTGGGTCATGTACACCTTGATCCAGTCTGCGCCATGTTCGAGCTGTTGCCGCGCAGCCTTGCGCGCTTCCACGGGGCCATCCACGATTTGCGCCCCTCTCGGCATGTCCAGCTCCGGCGCGTAGCCTTCCAGGTTGTATCCGCCAGTGGTGGAAATCGCGCGCGTAGCGCAAAACAGCCGCGGTCCAGGAATCGTGCCTTCCGCGATGGCCTGCTTAATCTCGACGTCGCCGTAGCCCGCGCCTTCGGTCTCGACATCGCGCAGCGTCGTAAAGCCCTGCTCGAGCGCGCGACGGCAAGCAAAGGTCGCGCGCGCCGCCCGCAGTGCAATCCCCGCCTTCAAGATGTTCTCGTCGTAGCCGCCCTTCTTAGGGTCTTCGCCCCAAAGAAAGATGTGCGTATGCGAATCGATCAGTCCAGGCAGCACCGTGGAAGAAGATAGATCGATGACCGTAGCCCCTGCGGGAATTTGCGCCGAAGCATCGGTGATCTTCTCGATGCGATCGCCGCGCACGAAGATGAGCTGATTCTTGCGAACCGCGTCGCTGGCGCCGTCGATCAGCGCCCCAGCGCGAATCACGGTGAGTGCCGGAGGCGTTTGCGCCCGCCCGGTGCCGGACATCATTGCCAACAACAAACACGTCGCCAAGAAAAGACAACTGCAGAAAGTTAGCCTACGCATAAATTTCCCCCGGGAGAGCGGCGGGTAGCTTGCCGTAGAGGGTCGCGATTTGCAAGGAAGAGCGATTGGCACGGGGCAGGGTCTTGAAGCTGGTTTCGCCTGGGATTCGCTTTCCCTCCATCTGTATTTTCCCCTTGACTCTCACGTAACGTCGCACTTTACTCTGCATCTCACCAGCAAGTTGGGAGGGCGCGATGCTTCTAATCAGCGAGTTTGCGCGAGCGGGAAATGTCACCATCCGGGCACTTCGATTCTATGATGAAGTTGGGTTGCTTTCCCCTGCGCACGTTGTTCCGGAGAACGGTTACCGGCGGTATTCCCCGGCACAATTCGCCCAGTTGAATCAGATTCAGGCTTTCAAGGACATGGGCTTTTCGCTTCGGGAGATTCGGGAACTCCTGCAACGGCCTCTCGCCCCTCAGGAACTACGCGCAGTCTTGGAAGAGCGCCGGGAAGTTCTCCGGAAGCGCGCACGCGCCGCCGCCGGCCGGCTTGAAAGAATTGAGTCTCGGTTGAATAGCATTCCCGCTGGCAGTCCACAAACGCACCCGACCGTCATGCTGCGGACGTCGCCGGGGCAATCGGTAGTTTCCCTTCGGGAAAAACTGCAAAACTACAATCAGGTGGATGAACTATTCACAACACTCGAACGGCGCGTGGATCCGCGAGTGCTTCACGATCAACGTGGAGCTATCTTTCACCGCTGCCTCGAAGGAGACGGCGAGATCGATTGCGAAGCCGTGCGATTCCTCAAACATCCCGTTGCCGCGATTCGAGGCTTGAAGGTATATGAATCCCAGCGCACTCGTGTCGCTTTTACCTACCACTACGGCTCTGAAGACTCCATCTACACAACCTACCAATCGATGACCGGTTGGATCGCGGCCCAGGGCTATCAACTTTCCGCAGCAAAACGGGAAATTTACTGGCCGGCACCGGAACACGAAGACCAAAGTAATTCGCTAACTGAAATTCAATTTCCTGTTATCCGATTGCGTGGCGTGGCCCGGAGCACGCAGTAGAAGGCATCCTATTGAGCTCAGGTCTGTGGCCCCGTTTGGAAGCGTTCATACAACGCAGAAAGACACAAGGAGGTTTCTCGGTGAAAACCTGGTCAGCAGTAGTGAGTTTCGCGCTGGTTGGAGTAATGCCCGTAGCATTGAAATTCGATCAGCAAAAGGAGAATCCGAAGGTGAACCGCACGGAAGCAGCTGTGAATTTCATCAAATCCGATACGTTGCCGCCCGCCGTCGGCTACTCGCAAGCAGCGACTTTTAAGAGTGGGCGCTTGGTCTACGTTGCCGGGCAAGTGGCCATGGATCCCTCCGGCAAACTCGTAGGGCCGGGAGATTTCCGCGCTCAGGCGGAGCAGACCTTCGAAAATTTGAAGGCGGCACTCGCGGCAAGCGGGGCGAGCTTCGACAACGTCGTCAAGCTGAACAGCTACTTCGTCGACATCAAGCAAGCGCCCGTCTTTCGTGAGGTCCGCGATAAGTACATCAACGCAACCCATCCTCCCGTGAGCACCGCGGTGGAGGTGCGCCGCCTGGTCCGCGAAGAGTGGTTGCTTGAAGTTGAAGCCATTGCAGTCGTGCCGGACTAGTTGCTACGCCACAGAGGTAGTCCGATGCAACTACTCGCAATGGACCGCTCGACCTTGAGCGTTGTAATGTTCGGCTCCTTCCTCCCGAGCCTCTGGTCGACATCGCCGTGGCCGTCTGCGTGCCAGGTTCCTAACGCCCGTAAATCAGAACGTGGGCGGTTCCCTTAATGGTTTTGCGGTCTCCTTTCGGTCCAGTCGGGGGCGTAAAGTCCGCGGTGACCAGAAACAGATTCTGGGTCTTCGGATCGAATCCCATGGTCTTGGCGCCGTATTCGGTCTTGATCTCTTCGACCGGGGTCAGCTTGTCCGGCGAGTCTTCGTGGAAGACGTGGAGCACGCCTGTGCGGGTGGAGGAGAAGACGAGACCGGTCCCAGGGTCATAGACGTTGGCGTCCACTCCAGCAGTAATGGGGAAGGACTGGAGCACCTTTCCGTTATCCGCGTCCATCATGACCAAGGTAGTGGGGTTGCGTCCCGCCGAGAACAGCCGACGGTGCTCCGTGTCCATGGCAAGAGCGACGGCTTGTCCAGCTGGCTTGATGGACCACCGCGTCTTGACCGTCAGCGCGTGGGTATCGATGGCCACCACGTCGCTGGTCGATTCGTTGTTGTCGTAGATCGTGCCGTTGCCATCGGGAACCGGTTGCTCCGGGCCGCCGCCCATATCGATGGTCTTGATCATGGTTTCCTTCACCGGATCGATCACCGAAGCGTTCTTGCTGTCACCATTGAAGGTGAACACCAGCTTCGACGAAGGATCGTAGGTCAGCGAGTCGGTGTCCGGATAGGTTTTGATCTCGCCGGTGACCTTCAAAGTTTTGATGTCGAAGACTAGGACTTTGGCCGCATCGCCGTCGGTGATGAATCCCTTGTTCAGCTCGGGCACCACCGCCACGCCGTGGCACTTCTTCAATCCCGTGATGGCGCCTACGACAGCGAAAGTATCCGCATCCAGCACCTTCACCTCGGCACCATGCGCAATGTAGACCCGGCGCCCTGCGGGATCGACGGTGACGTAGTCGAAATACTCGGCGTCACCTGGTGCCGCCCCTATCGGGACGCTCTTGACCAGGTGATAGCCGCTGCCCGGCGGACTTGCCAAGGCAATGGTTCCGAGGAGCACGAGGGAGAGACAGACGGCAAGAAAAGCGACACCCAAGACTTTCATCGATGAACCCTCCGTTTGAAACCTTCAGAGCTGGTTTTCACCATTATCGATATAATGCTCTGGCGAAGCTTACTGGCAGATAAATTTTAACTGAAGGATTTTAATTTAGCGCCGTCTGGCCCGGCACCCGTAAGCAAGACAGTCCGAGCCGCGTTTGCACTGGCAGGTCAACCGATCCGGTTCGTTCTCGGAAATGGCTCCGAAACCGCCTTATTCGCGCAGGCCCATCAAAAAATGCCAAGCTCGGCGTTGGCTGGTAGAACGGATCTCATAAACCATTCTTCGGGAAGGCACGACTTCAGTGGTGCCGCTAAAGCGCACCAATTCTTGGGCTTTAGCCCCTGAGGTTTCTTTACTTTCGACAGCCCCGATTTATGATGTGGCTTAAGGCTTCTAGTCGGAAGGGCTACCGGTGCCAACGGGATAAACAATGATCTCGACAGCCCCCCAGCCTGATTCGTCGTTTGCACCAAGCTTCTTGCCTATTCCCAGGGTCTTGAGCTGGGCGTCATCGAAACCGAAATTGCCGACGAGATAAGCGCGCACCACCGCGGCGCGGGCCTGCGTCAGGACCAGGTCTTTCTGTGCCTCCCCGGTCATGCCGGTAGAAACGACCACAACCGCGATTCCAAACTCATTGCCGGCAAGAAAGCGCCCCGCAGCGGCCAAAGAACCCTGGTTCTTCAGTTTGGCTGTGTCGATTTTGTCGAAAAGGCGTTTTGGCTCGTACGTAAACGTTTTGAGAGGCGAGCCTTCCGGCAGGCGCGCAATTTCGTTCTTTGCCATGTCCGCGGAGTCTTCATAGCCGCGTTTCTTGAAATACCCGCGCAACAGGAAGTTTTGCTTCAGGGCCTCCATGTTTTCCTGGAAGTCCGCAATCCCCGCTTGCGCGTGGAGCACGGTATCGCGCATACCCGCCGTGGTCTGGTCCAATTCGTTATACATTTTCCGGTCGTTGACCAGGGCCCCGATGGTTCCCTGACCTTGGTTAATCTTGGTGCTGATAGAACTCAGATTCGCCGTGGCCACAGTGATGTTGCCAAGAGCTTCCTGACTACTGTCCAGAATAGCGTCGGTCTTCTCAATCAGGTCGGCAATGACCAGCGGAGGCTGGCTGGCGATCATATCGCCGTCTTGTACGTTCGGCGCGTGGCCAGATCCAAACGAGATGGAGACATACTCATTGCCCAGAAGGCCTTCGGTCTGGATGCCGGCTATCGAGTCCTTCTTGATGATGTCGTGAGTCGAGCGCTCCAGATCCATCAGCACGGTGATTTTGCCGCTCGGGTTATCGGGTAGCTCAATGGCGCGAACACTGCCGCTGTGGACTCCCCCCACCCGCACCTCGGCGCCGCTATCCAGCCCAACTACGGTGGGGAACTGGGCCTTCAATCGATAGGTGGAGGTAAAGAGATATTGCCGGTCGCCGATGAGGAAGACTCCCGCCGCCAGAATCAGCAGCGTCGCAATGATAAAAGCTCCCAGCCTGGCCGCTCTTGACATACGTGCTCCTATGAATCCCGCTTGAAGAATTGGGCGACAAATTCGTCGTCGCTTTTCTCGAGCTCCGCGAAGGTGCCTTCGATCACGACGTTCCCTTGGTGCAACAGCACAATGCGATCCGCAATAAGCTTGGCGCTGTGCAAGTCGTGGGTGACCACGATGGAGGCCACGTCGCGCTCTTCTTGCAGCTTGAGAATCAAATCGTCGATCTCGCGGGAAGTGATGGGATCGAGCCCCGCGGTGGGTTCATCGAGCAACAGGATGCCCGGCTCGAGGGCCAGCGCGCGCGCCAGTCCTACGCGTTTCTGCATGCCACCGGAAATATCGCTGGGCATTTTCTGGAGTGCGCTTTCCATACCCACGCTGGCTAGTAATTCCTCGACGCGGTCTCCGCGTTCCGAAGCCGTCATTTTTGTGTGGCGTCTAAGAGGAAACGCAACGTTCTCTTGCACGGTAAGGGAGTCGTAGAGTGCGGCGTGCTGAAATAAGAAGCCCATCTTCTTCCTGATCGCGTTCATCGTCTCGACGTTGGATCCGGTGATCTCCTGCCCGTGAATACGAATCGATCCCGAGTCCGGCTGCTGGAGCCCGATGAGCAGCCTCAGCAGCACGCTCTTGCCAGTTCCACTGCGGCCCAGCACCACCAGCGTGCTGCCACTGGCCACGGTTAGGTCAACGCCGTTCAAGACCTTTTGCGCACCGAAGGCCTTATGTAAGCCCTGTATGGCCACGGCGGGACCGGCGCCGTTCTGTTCGGCATTTTGAATCGCGTGGTCGTCGCCGCTCTGTGCCGCCTGTGACGCGACTGCTTGCTCTGCGTGCATCATGGAAAGAACACCAGGATCAATTTCACCAAAATGACGTCGGCCAGAATGACAAAGAGGGAAGACAAGACTACAGAACTGGTGGCCGAACGACCCACGCCCTCCGTGCCGCCCTGGCTGCGCATTCCCTGGAAGCAGGCGATGGTCCCAATCAGCAGCCCGAAAACCGCGGTGCGGAAGGTGGGCGCCAGGAAGTCACTGAAGCTGGTGCCGGCAAATCCCGTGTGGAGGAATTTGTGGAACGAAATCGGATCGGCCAAAGTATCCACAATCCACCCGACCAACACACCGCAGAAATCGGCAGCCAGCGTCAACAGGGGTAGCATCAGGATGCACGCGAGGATCCGTGTGAAGGCCAGCAGCTTGTAGGGATTTACGCCGGAGGCTTCGATGGCATCGATCTGCTCGGTGACCTTCATGGACCCCAACTCCGCGCCGATGCCGGCCCCCACCCGGCCGCTAACTACCAAGCCGGTCACGATCGGGCCCGTTTCGTGAATGATCGAGAATATGACTGCGGCGGGAAGCAAGGACTTGGCGCCGAAGCGCACCAAGCTGTACCGGCTTTCCAAGGCCAGGACCGCACCGATAGCGGCACCCGCCAGGGCAACCAGCGGCAGCGATTTGGAACCTATATCGTCCAGCTGGCGAACTAGTTCGCGGCCTTCAAGAGGAGGTCTTACCGCCGCGCGCAGCACTTGCCAGACAAAAATCCCGAGCTCCCCAAACCACTCGAGGAAGCCGTTGATCGGGCTCCACAGGGAAGTGAGCGTAGCTCGCAGGAGCGACGTAGCCTCGGGTGCGTCTTGGCTGATCGAGCCGGAGGGAATCTTGGCGGTATAGCTCATAACTGGGCTCAGGGATTCGAGTTGGCTGCCGAGTCCGTCGCTGCCGATGCGGGACGATTACCCCGGCCAAATAGGGTGTGGCGTCCTCCATAAATGAACTCCTTGGCGATATTTCCGCCCACAAACGCCAGGAGGGCATAGTTGCCCATGCGCAACCCGTCTTTGACACCGTAGCGGCTCGGATACCACCCGTAGACGGCGGTCATCGTGCCAGCGTAGGGCGCGACCAGCGCAGGGAATGACAGGCGACGATGGCCGTCGTCGCCGCGGCGGGCAGTCACCGTGGAAATCACGGCGTGCTCTAATCGCCGAAATACCCCTTTGCACTCACAGCGGTAATAGATCGTGTCTTCCCCGAAGGCCTTGGCCAGTCCGTAGCGCGTACTGGTCGTTACCATCGCGATGCCGAAGTCGGAACCCACCCGCTCGCCGTAGGCGTTCGCGCCCTGGCCCCACTCCGGAGGCGTCTTATCCGCTTGATTGATGGCTCCCAAGATCGCCGCGCCAGCTATGGGATAGGGGCCGAAGGTATCGAAGAAGTAGTTCCGAAGCTTGGTTCTTTCCGTCGGGCGGCTGTAGGTGAGGTCCAGTTTTGGTATCGTTGCGCTGGAGGCGGGCGAAACGGCAGTGAGTACAGAGGAGGATCCCGCGGCGGCGGATTGCGTTTTTCCCAGTGGCGCGAGCGCTGCCAAGCCCGCGACGGTCATCAACATAGGGACAACCCGGAGGAACCTCTTCATGTGGAACTCTCCTTACCTGGAACTTCCATCTTGCGATTAAGGGTGGCTGCGTCGATAAGCCAGAGAGGGACAAATCCCCAAACCATAGATAGCATCGGGAGACTCGTCTGTCTGTCTCGAAGGGAACACAATGCCCCGCAGCACCCTTTTTTTTCAGGTACTTACACTGCGGGTCTGTGGGGCCGGACGGGGATGAACGACAAGGCAGCTAAGCGCGATCTAGGTTGTTGTAGATAGCTTCGATGTTGCCGGTCAAGCGATCTTCCAGGGGCGTTCTCTGACCCAGGTAGATGGTGAATTTTGCGAGGTTGTCGGCGACGTAGTCGCCGTAGCCGTCGGCTTGCAAGGTTTTGAGGGATGTAGGCGTGATGGATTTCTGTAGTTCGGGTAGCGGCTTGCCGGCCTTCTTGGCGTCTTCGACGATTCCGGTCAGTTCCTGAATGTAGTTACGCATTTGCAGCATGCGGGCGCGGTCGCGGTGCACCGGGCCGTGTCCCGGTATGATGCGATCGAAGGGCAGTTCGCCGACAGAGCTGATGGTCGCGGGCCAGGGTTTGGGGTAACCGTCGCCGATGTTGGGCAGGAAGCCGATGATGACGTCTCCAGCGGCTACAGCGCGCTTCGTGGGGCTGAAGACCACTACGTCTCCGGCGGTGTGGGCCCGGCCATGAAACTCGACGTGCAGGTCGCCCATGGGGTCCTTGATAACGTGGGACTTGTCGAACGTGATGGTGGGCAGCTCGAGGGTGTAGCTCTTCATTTCCGCTTGGTAGGCCTGGAGCTGGCCAATCAGCCCTTGGCAATACTCCCGGTCGGCGGCCGAGGCAGCTTTGGCGAGGCGCGCCTGCAGGCTGTCGATCTGCCGGGGGACACTGTCGAGCGTTTCCTGCATGCGATTGCGGGAAAGCTGGGTCATCAGTTGCTTGGTTTGCTCGCTGGCGATGATGTCGAGCTTAGTGCTGGCACTCTTGTAGGCCGCATCGCCTTGCGTGTGGTCCCAATGAAAGTGCGTGTTGACCAGATAACGCACCGGCTTGGTCGTGATTTCCTTCTTGATCTGGGCGATGAGCGCAGCGGCGGCAGAAGGTTTGGAGTGGGCGTCGACCACCAATACATCGTTGGAGTTAACGAAGATGGCGGCGTTGCAATTGGTCAGGACCTGCGGCCGAGCCAGCGCGGCGTAAACATCGTCGGCGACTTTCTCGATGGCGAATAAATTGGTGGCCGCGCCGGGCGCTTGGGCACGCGCCCACGTAGCGCGCAGAAAAGCCGTCTCGATTACGGTCGCGCCAGCAAGAATTCCCCCGAAGGCTCGGGCGAAGAAATCGCGCCGCGAATGTACATGAATGTGGTCATGCATGGAAGGTCCTCCCCGAAGCTGCGTTCTCTTCTTTTCCGTCGCAATCTATTCGCTCTACTCTAGAAGTGCTAGCCCAAATCACTCTTGCCGTTACCAGTCACCTTGTCACTATTCACCAGTCACCCGCCTTTAGAAGACGTGACGTCCACGCAATTTGGCACAGGCTCCTTACGGTGCGGCGACGATTGGTAGCTCGATGAAGGTGGATTGATCGGGCGCGTGGTAGATGCGCTGGGTGGCTTTGCGGTAGTCCCCGGGCTTGGCCCAGAAAATATTGGGGACGAAAGTCTGTGGGTTGCGGTCGTAAAGCGGAAACCAACTGGACTGGATCTGGACCATGAGGCGATGCCCAGGGAGGAACACGTGGTTGGCAGTCGGTAGGTTGAAGCGATAGAGCAGCGGCTTATCGGAGGCCAGTGCCTTCGGGGTTTCCAGGCTTTCGCGATAGCGGCCGCGGAAGATATCGGCCGAAATCATGAGTTGATAGCCGCCCATGTTGGGCTGGCCGGCGACTTCGTCGGGGTAGACGTCGATTAGCTTGACGACCCAGTCGGAGTCCGTGCCGCTGGTGGAGGCGAGAAGATTGGCGACCGGTTGACCACTGATCTTAACCGGGGTGGTGAGGACTTCGGAGGTGTAGACGAGGACGTCGGGGCGACCGGAGGCCTCGCGCTGATCGTCGACAAGCCACTGCGACCACGTGAGGCCGTTGCTGTAGCCCATCGGTTGACTGGGGCGAGAGCGGTAGGGAACTGGCTTCGCCGGATCGGAGACGTATTCGTCGAAGGGTGCTTCGGAGGATTTTGGAGTCGTGAAACCAAGCTTGAGGCCGGCGGTGAGATAGAGCGGAGTTGGCTTGGGAGAGCAGCCTGCGGCGCAGCCCGAGGGCCAGGATTGCAAACGTCGCCAGGTGTTGGTGCCGGTTTCATAGGCCGAGACTGGAGGTACGTCGGCCCTGGGCGCTGGGTCCTTCAGGTATTGAGCGAGAAACGGTCCGAGGATTTCTCGCTGGAACTGGAGCGAGGTGTCGGCATTGAATTTCAGGGTGCCGAGGTTGCTGCCGTCGTCGATCTCTTGGCCGTGATGCCATGGACCCATGACCAGGAAAACCTTGTCGTTGTTGGTGTCCTTCGGTTTGATGGCTTTGTAGACGGCGATGGCGCCGTAGATATCTTCTTGATCCCACAGGCTGTGCACCAGCATGATCGGGACCTTGAGCGGCTGAGCGGCGAGGATTTTGTCCACGGCTTGGTCGCTCCAGAAGGCGTCGTAGCTGGGATGCTCCAGGATTTTGCGCCAGAAGCCGACCTGTTCGAGACCGTGGCGGCGGCCCAGCTCGCCAGCGGAGCCTGACTCC
>Ga0210403_10000625_pt1 | contig 36372 bp, 31 predicted proteins | sample IncBWC19MmetaG_FD_150863 | JGI IMG/M metagenome (GOLD analysis project Ga0210403, IMG submission 150863) | Forest soil microbial communities from Barre Woods Harvard Forest LTER site, Petersham, Massachusetts, United States - Inc-BW-C-19-M | ecosystem: Environmental > Terrestrial > Soil >...
AATTGCCGTTGGGTTTATACGTTAGTTTTTGACTGGATTGGTTCTTCACATCAAAGGAAGTACTCCGTTGTTTGATGACCGGCCAAAGGAAAAAGTAATCCGGAAAACGCTGAATATATTTGGCACGAAGCGAGTCATCTCGCGATTGCCCGGGAGAGGGAAGAGCCTGGCAGAAAGTCGCCAGAAGAAGGAAAGTCAATTTCATGACATGAAAACGTCACAAAATATACTCACTCAAATCCTTATTTTTAATAAGTCCCGTCAATTTTTCCTTCACCATGGCCTTGGTGATCTTTATTTCGCCCGAGGAAATCTTGTCGGGCACATCAAATAAAAATTCGTTGAGCAGTCTGCTCATGACCGTGTGGAGCCTGCGAGCTCCGATGTTTTCAATTTCGGCATTGATATCAAAGGCGGTTTGCGCGATCTCTTCAATGGCATCATTGGCAAATGAAACAGAAACTTCTTCAGCCTCAAATAACGCCTGATACTGACGCGTGAGTGCGTTCTTAGGTTCTTTTAATATCCGAACAAAGTCATCCTTGGTGAGATTATCCAGTTCCACGCGAATGGGGAACCGTCCTTGCAATTCAGGAATGAGATCCGATGGTTTCGAAATATGAAATGCGCCCGCTGCAATGAATAACACGTGGTCAGTGTTGATCACGCCGTGCTTCGTGTTGACCGATGTTCCTTCCACAATGGGCAGCAAATCACGCTGCACGCCTTCGCGGCTTACATCGGGTCCGCTGCCGCCTTTCTTACCGGCGCCTGAGGCGATCTTGTCGATCTCGTCAATAAAAATAATTCCCGCATCCTCTGCTTTGCGAATGGCTTCTTCCTTCACCTCATCCATATCTATGAGTTTGGCGGCCTCTTCTTCCAGCAGCACCTTGCGCGCCTCTGCCACGGTGAGTTTTCTTTTCTTCGGTTTCTTCGGCATCATGCCGCTGAGCATCTCCTGTAAATTCATCATCGACACTTCGTCCATCATGCCTGCGCCAATCATACCCACGCCAGGTGCTCCACTTTGTTTGATGTCGATTTCTATTTTCCGGTTTTCGAGTTCACCATTTTTAATTTTCTCACGAAAAATATTGCGCGTGCGTTCATTCAGTTCAGCATCGCTACTTGGCGCTTCCCGGTTGTCGCCTTCTTCCACCTGGGCTACCGCGAAGCCGGTGGGTTTTCGCATGGGTGGAATGAGGGCATCTAAAATAATTTCTTCTACCGCTTGTGCTGCCTTTTCCTTTACCTCCTCTTTCTTGCGCGTTTTCACCATGCTCACGGAATGTTCGACCAGGTCGCGCACCATACTCTCTACATCACGGCCAACATAACCCACTTCAGTAAATTTTGAAGCTTCCACCTTCACAAATGGGGCATCAGCTATTTTTGCCAGCCTCCTTGCGATTTCAGTTTTTCCCACGCCTGTTGCGCCGATCATCAGAATGTTGTTCGGAATGATTTCATTTTTCATCTCTGGATTTGCACTCATGCGCCTCCAGCGGTTGCGTAAGGCTATGGCTACATTGCGTTTGGCCTCGTTTTGCCCCACAATGTACTTGTCCAGTTCGGCAACAATTTGTTTGGGTGTTAGGTATTTCGGATTAAGCATTGAAAACGTTGTTGGTTAATAGTTATTCGTTAATCGTTATCTGTCAACCGCTAACCCGATTAACTGATAGCAGATAACGATTTACACTTTTACTTCAGGTAGTACAAACTCCAATGGTTTAGCTACCTTGTCCTTCAGGAGTGCCAGTTTCAATACTTCATCCACTGAATCTACGTAATGAAACGTCAGTCCTTTGATGTAGGTCTTTTCAATTTCCTGGATGTCGCGTTTATTTTTCGAGCTAAGGATAATTTCTTTGATGCCGCTCCTTTTTGCGGCCAAGATCTTCTCCTTGATTCCCCCCACAGGCAATACTTTTCCGCGCAATGTGATCTCACCGGTCATGGCCAGGTTAGCCTTCACTTTTCGTTGGGTGAAAATAGATGCCAATGAAGTAAGCATCGTGATGCCGGCTGATGGTCCATCCTTCGGCACTGCGCCGGCCGGTACGTGAATGTGCAAGTCATAGTGCTGAAAAATCCTGTAATCAATCTTCAACAGCTCAGCATTTGCCTTGAGATAAGAAAGTGCCGCCGTAGCCGACTCCTTCATCACATCGCCCAACTGACCGGAGATCGTGAGTACACCCTTTCCGCGACTCAGACTTGATTCAATAAATAAGATATCTCCGCCCACCTGGGTCCATGCTAATCCGGTAACCACACCGGCAATGTCATTGCCCTGATACATCTCTTCATCGAAAATCTCACCACCGAGTATTTTAACAGCCATGGCAGCCGTAATTTCATCAGGAAGTTTTTCATCCATAGCTTTTGTCTTGGCAATGTTGCGCACAACAGAGCCTATTTTTCGCTCCAGACTTCTTACGCCAGACTCGCGCGTATAGGCTTCGATCACCTTGAGAACGGCCTCTTTCGAAAACTTAATATCATCTGAAGTAAGGCCGTGTTCTTTAATTTGCTTGGGTACCAAATGTTTTAGGGCAATCTGTAATTTCTCTTCAACGGTATATCCAGTCAATTCAATAATCTCCATGCGGTCGCGCAGGGCCGGTTGAATGGTATCCAGGGCATTGGCCGTGGCGATAAAAAGAACTTTTGATAAGTCGTATTCAACTTCAAGATAGTTATCAGCAAAAGCATTGTTTTGTTCCGGGTCCAGCACTTCCAATAATGCGGATGATGGATCGCCCCTGAAATCGGATCGAACTTTATCAATCTCATCCAAAACAAAAACCGGGTTAGAAGACTTTGCTTTTTTTATATTGTGCAGAATTTTTCCCGGCATTGCACCGATGTAGGTCTTGCGATGTCCGCGGATTTCAGCTTCGTCGTGTACGCCGCCCAGGGACATTCGCACATAATTTCTACCCAGCGATTTGGCAATCGATTTACCCAACGACGTTTTTCCAACGCCGGGAGGACCGTACAAGCAAAGTATTGGCCCCTTCATGTCTTGCTTTAATTTCAACACCGCCAGGTACTCCAGAATGCGGGTCTTCACTTTTTCCAAACCAAAATGATCTTTATCCAAAATCTTCTTCGCTTTCTTCAGATCAAAATCATCTTTCGTGTATTCCTCCCAGGGCAAGTCGAGCATGAACTCCACGTTATTCATCATCAACGGAAAATCCGGCGCTTGCGGGTTAGTGCGTTGCAGCTTGTCGAGCTCCTTGTTAAAATGATCGGCCGCGTGCTTCGGCCATTTCTTTTCGGCTCCACGTTTCCGAAGCTTTTCAATTTCCTTATCTGGGCCATCATAGCCAAGTTCATCCTGCAGCACCTTGATCTGTTGGCGCAAAAAATAATCGCGCTGCTGCTGATCGATATCCGTGTGTACCTTCTTTTGAATTTCATGCTTGATCTCCAGCATTTGGATTTCCTTCAGCATGTACTGCAAGAGCAAGGTACCCCGGTCGATGATGTTATTAACTTCCAGAATTTTTTGCTTCTCCGCTACATCCACGTTCAAGTTGGAAGAAAGAAAATGAACAAGGAAAGCGGTACTATTAATATTATCGAGTGCTACCTGCGCTTCCTGAGGAATATCCGGATTGAGTTTTAAAATCTTTGAGGCGGCATCTTTTAAGGATTGAACCAGGGCCTGTACTTCCTTGCTTTTCAAATCAAGAATCGGCTCCGTTTGCAATTCGATGCGCGCCGTAAGGTATGGCTCTTCACCTACAAATTCCTTGATGGCAAAACGATTCTTTCCCTGAATAATGATCGTTGTGTTCCCGTCGGGCAATACGAGCATCTTGATGATGCGTGCGATGGTACCAAAGCGGTACATGTCTTCAATAGCCGGATCCTCCGTCTGCTTGTTTTTTTGAGCGACCACGCCGATGATGCGATTGCCTTGATACGCTTTCTTGATTAACCGAATTGACTTTTGTCGCGTCACAGTAATTGGAATTACTACACCGGGAAAAAGGACAGTATTTTTTATCGGTAAAATGGAAAGTTCCTCGGGTAAATCTTCCGGACGGATTTCGATCTCCTTTTCAGGATTAATAAGTTGGATCAACTCTTCGGATTCTTCCTGCTCTATCGGGGAAATGCTGATTTCTTTGAACATATAATGAGTGCCAATTTGACACAAAAAAGTTGTGCTTACAATTAAATTTACAAAGACTTCTTAGGGGTCAATCGCTATGCCAATAATTTAGTTGGGTGGCGCAACGCAGCTGAAATTGTTTGTTTATCACACATTTTTCAGCGACTTTACATTAAACGAAGCACTGGCTGCAATCGCCTACACCTTGTGAAATCTATTTTGACATCCATTTTGATTGGAATGATTTGCCTCCATGGACAAGCATGCTATTCTCAAAAGAAGAAATTTAAAAAAGCGGAAACCATCCAGTTAAGAGATTCTCTCACGACATACAGCCAGTCTGACATGTTTGTATTTCCCAATGTCAACCGGGTTCGTTTCTACTCTAATCCCCAGCAACTGAAGCACATTCAGCAACTCCAGTCTGAAAATAATGAACAGGAGATGTATGCCGCACTAAAGGAGTACGTGAAAAACTTTGGTATCGAAAATTTCGCTGAGAATGTTCCCATGATCTGGAAGCTGGCGCAATTGTCGGAGAAATTTGGACCCAAAGGGGAGTCCATTTTGCTGTATAAACTGGTGTTGAAACATCATCAACAGGGGATTGATATCAACAAGCTTTACAAAAAATACGACAGTGTAGAGACGGACAAGAGAGAATTTTATGTGCCCCTTGAACATTACTATCAACTGGTGAACTACCGGAAGGAAATTGATACGTTACGACCTCCGCATTCCGTGCTCACCCCCATGGGAGAAATTATTAATTCCAAGAAGGAAGATTACGGTCCGGCCATTGGAAACGTAGATTACGTTTTGCTTTTCACTTCAAAAAGAAATGAACACCAGGAACGCGCCTATGACGAAGACATTTTTTTCAGCATAAGAGTAGATGGAGCCTGGACAAAAGCCGAGGAGTTTAAAACCATCAACACCCGCTTCAATGAAGGATCGGCTTGTTTGAGCCTCGATGGAAAATTTCTATTCTTTTCACGGTGTAATGCACCCGGGTCGATCGGCAATTGTGATTTGTACGTGGCGAAGTTAAACAAAGACAGTGTTTGGGGCGATGTTAAAAATCTCGGACCTAACGTAAACAGCACAGGATGGGAGTCTCATCCATCTGTTAGCCACAGTGGCGATACGTTGTTCTTCGCGAGTAATCGCTTTGGTGGCTTCGGATTATCCGATATTTATTTTTCAGTGAAAGACAAAAAGGGGAACTGGGGGCGGGCGCAGAATGCAGGTCCTGTCATCAATACGGTGAAAAGCGAAGTGAGCCCCTTCTTTCATCATAAGCACAATGTGCTGTACTTCAGCTCGGATGGACAACCGCTCAACTTTGGTGACTTTGATATTTATAAATCGTACAGGCAAAAGACCAATTGGAGTGAGCCTCAAAACATAGGGCCATTGGTGAATGGCGCCGGCAGCGAATATTATTTCACCATCGACTCCAAAAGTCACGATTTATACTACGCTCGTTCCTCTGAGGAAGACATCAAGAATTTAGATTTATTCTCTTTTCCGGTGCCCATGGAAGCCCATCCGGAAGCGGTGGCTAAATTAAAAGGCCATGTCAGAGACCACCGGGGGAAACCGGTCAAAGGAATTGTTTCGGTAATTGACCTGGATCAGGGTGTGGAGGTTGCACCCAAGTTTTTGCGCGAAGATGGTTCTTACGACTTTAGTTTGATCAACAAGAGAAACTACTTGCTGATCATTCAGGGTGACGACTTTTTCCGGATCGAAGAATTGTTTTTCATGGAAGGTGATCGCGAAGTCAATCATATTGCCGATCCGATCGAAAGCAAGATAGCCTTTGAATCGTTGGAGTTTGAAAACGGGAAATCAGACATCCTCCAGAATATGCACAGTGACCTGGCGAAGCTTGGGAATTTTATGATTGACCATCCGGACGAAAAATTAAAAATTGCAGGACACACCGACTCTTCAGGAAACGAACAGGCCAACCTTCAACTTTCGCAAGCGCGCGCTGATGCTATCAAAACGTATTTAATCAATGAATATAAAATTGATGGCAACCGGATCACAGCGATTGGCTATGGTAGTTCCAAGCCTATCGTCGAGGAGGTAACCGACGAACACAAACAACTCAACCGAAGAGTCGAGTTCGAGTTGGTTAAAGAATGACCGCAGATTAAAAGATTTCGCAGATTCTTATTAGAACACAAGACATAACTGAAAAAACATTGGTGCCTCATTTGAGGTCCATAAGTTTTTAGGCAATGGCTTTCAGGAGGTAATTTATCAACGAGCGCTGACTTATGAGTTAGCGCGATGCGTATAAATTGGAAGTTGGCCTTCTTATCAATTTCGGATCAAAAAGTTTAACCTTCAAGCGACTGGTGCTGACATAATAACACGCTCTTCAATAGAAATCCTCAAATCCGAGTAATCCGCGATCAATTAAGCAATTTGGTCGTTTCTTCCGCTTCGATAACGATATCATCCTCTCCTACTTCATCAAAAGGATCTTCGAGCTGGTCTTGAATGTTATCCAGGCTTACAAGGATAAAACTATAAAGGACGGGCATTACATATTCAAGTTGTGCGGAAAAATCGTGAAACGTGCTGGCAAAATACGGACCGTAAATAATTGGGAATGAATAAATGAAAACTTTGCTGTAGGCGCGAAGCGTGATGGGTGTGCGATAGCGATGCACAATACGCATATTATCGAAGGCGATGATCATCTTGCTTACGTATTGGCTCACCCTGGAAATTTCCCCGCTCTGAACACCATAATTTCTGAACTCCATGGTGATGCGCGAAAGTTTTGAAAATAGGTCGTAAATTTTTTTCTCATGCTCATCCCACTCCTTGTTATCATTCACTTTAAGCATAGCCTTCAAAGTCACCAACAGATCGTAAACCATAGTGCGCACCTGGGCTGATAAATCATTTTCCTTATTGGTTGCCCAATCACGCGAAGCATAATAAATAGCAATAGCATGTCCCTTAAAATCAGAAAAGCGCTGGAGGGCGGTTTCCCTTCGTGTGTATGCAGAGCCAATACTAAACACCACGGGGAAAACAATGGCAACCCCCACCAACATATCCGGAAACTTGGCCGTAAGCCCATAATGAAAGCACAGGTAACTTGACAACACCGACAGACCTGTGATAAGAAATGTTTTGTAATTGATGATGAGTTGAAAACTCTTTATGATTTTGATCATAGCCACAGGAACTGATTCCTATTCAATATTTATAAAAGAACTTGATATTAACAAATTGTTATGAGAAGACTTTAATCATTTCCTCAGGGCATCCTGGATTTCCTGGTACAAATCATGAATTTTATAAAAGTCGGTGCCGATGACATCCTCTTCTGTTCCCGCAGCGATTTCATTGGCTAAGGCTCGCGTGTCCGTTTTCAATTTCTCCAGCTTCCTTTTTATGATTTCATTGTTCACTTTATCCGGAAGTGGTGAGGTAGCGAGTTTCTCGGATTCATCTGCAATTTGCGCCATCAGCCTCGTGGCAGCGTCAACGGTGCTTGAGTCTTTGAGGGGCCTGAAGGCTTTTTCCATTGTTATTGCTAGCGCATCCATTTCATGCCATTCCTGCACTGAATACTGCGTTCTTCTGGGTTCACAGGACGCAAGGAAAATAACGGCGAGGCAAACGATCGCCTCTTTATAATAATAATATTTCATCTTTTCAACCCGCTAAAGGCTCAATTCTTCTTATCCAAATCCGGCAAAACAAAATCATCCAAAGCACTCGGCAATTTCATCATGGCTTCGATGTCCTTAACAGTGCGGGGTGCCGAAACGGAAAGCAGATCGTAGCCGTCCTTGGTGACTAGGTAATCGTCCTCAATGCGAATGCCAATACCCCACCATTTTTTGTCGCAGGAAGAATTATCAGGAATATAAATGCCAGGCTCGATGGTGATCACCATGCTTTCTTCCAGTTTTTCACGTGATCCCTTATCGTGCACATCCAAACCAATATGATGACAGCACCCGTGGGGATAGTAGCGATGTTTTTCTGCTTCATTTTGAATGATCCCTAACTCCTTCAGACCTTTATTGATCTCATCGCGGGTGGCCGCCTGCAAATCCATGAACGGCGTTCCAGGTTTGCAAATTTTCATCGCCGCCTCCTGCGCCTTAAGTACCAATTCATAAATTTGTTTTTGCTCAGGAGAAAAAGTTCCGCTTACAGGAATTGTCCGGGTGATATCGGCGGAATATCCATGGAACTCTGCACCCAAGTCCATCAGGATCAGTTCCTTGTTAGAGATGCTCGGCTTATAGTTTTCTTCATAATGCAGAATACAGCCGTTGTGTCCTGCACCAACAATGGAAGGATAGCCCAAATCTTCGGCCTGGTACTTTTTAAAAACATATTCATGTATACCTTCTATTTCACGTTCGCTCATCCCAGGTTTTATGGCCTTCATCACTTCCACTTGACTTGCGCAAGAAATACGAACGGCCTTGCGGATCATTTCCAGCTCCTCCCTGGTCTTAATTCCACGCAGGCTTGCCATTATCGGGTTAAGCCCTTTCATGTCGAGATTATTTTTTTGGGGCTCTATCGCGAGTGTAGTGATCTTTTTTTTGGGATAGTTCACTTTTGTTTTAAATTGAACAATAAGGTCATACATGTCGGAGGAGTCACGGGGGTCATTGCGAACATCCTCATGAAAATCAAAAAACAAAACCGTGGCAAACTTGCTGAAGTCGAGGTTATAGCGTTTAAACTCCGCATTGTTAAACGCCTGGTCCAACCCAAGTTTATCCTTCACGCCGCTGTCGCCCAATCTCCGGCCGGTCCACAACTCAGCCTGAGCGTTGCGTGGCTGCACAAAAATAATTTCATCATACGAAGCACCATTGGCCGATACCTGTGGATCTTTGAATACCAGTAAAAGGGAGTTAGCTTCTTTATATCCTGTTAAATAATAGAAGTCAGGATCCTGATGATACAAGTAATCGACATCATTGGCGCGATTGCGAACAGGGTTCGCAAAAAAAACAGCCACCGAATTCGCCGGAAGTTTCTCGCGTAATTTTTGCCTGCGCTCTTTATAAAAAGCCTTCGACAAAAAATCGCTGGGCATGTCTGATTCCTGGGCTTGAGCCTGAAAAAATAAAAGCGAAACAAGAATAAAGACTAGTGATTTCATCCGTTAATAATTTAAGTTGAGGTCAGATGCCTTTCGGCAGACAGGGAATGCCCCAGTCCCAATAGTTATCGGGATCCTTCGGATCTGGCTGGCTGATGGGCATTTCATGTGTTAACATTTTTTTCAGAGGTCATATCATACCGTTTGGTAAAAAACAGTCTAATGACCATTTTCATAAAGTAAGGTATTTTCATTGCAAATTAATGCTTCTTTTTCAACCGCCGTTTCAATTTCCATGATCGGTTGATGATAAACCTTTACTTTTATGACTCTATAACCTACCCTTATGCCAACCATTGCCATCCTTTCAGCGAGTGTTCGAAGCGGCCGCCGAAGTCATCGCGTGGCACTGTACTTCAAAAAGTATATCGAAGAAAATAAACTGGCCACTGTTGAGCTGCTTGATTTGAATGAGTACCAATTTCCCCTTTTCAACGAGCGATTAAAATATCAGCCTAATCCCTCCCCTGCGGTAGTTGAGTTTGCCAGCAGAATAAAATCAGCGGAGGGGGTAATCATCGTTACCCCCGAATACAACGGAGGTTATCCGGCCAGTTTAAAAAATGTGACCGATCTTCTGTACGATGAGTGGCGCAGAAAACCTATCGCCATTTCTACGGTTTCGGATGGACCATTTGGAGGAACGCAAGTCATCACCTCATTGCAATTCAGTTTGTGGAAAATCCGCGCTTGGACGGTGCCAGCGATGTTCCCAGTCCCCAAAGCGGGTGACAATTTTGATGAGCATGGAAATGCTATCGATAAGGTGGCAACAGACAAACGGGCTAAAGGTTTTGTCGGCGAACTCCTTTGGTGCATGGAGGCTAATCGGAGGATGGCCAATAATTGATTGAGTTCCAACTTATTTATCCTGCAGGTGAAGCAATCCTTTCTATCTGAAATCACGAGAAAAAAACTTTGCACAAGCAAGGACAAAATCCTCCTTGCCGTCAGTGGTGGAGTTGACTCCATGGTGATGCTTCATCTTTTTAAGGAGTGTGGATTTATTGTTGGCGTGGCGCATGCCAATTTTCAGTTGCGGGGGATTGATTCGGAAGGCGATGAGAGATTCGTAAAAGAAATCTCTGATAAGAACTCCATTCCGTATTTTGTGAAAAGGTTTGAAACGGAAACCTACGCAAAATCAAATCACTGGTCTATTCAGATGGCGGCACGTGAACTTCGCTATGGATGGTTCAAAGAGTTATTGACGGAACAGCATTTCGATCTCATTGCCACCGCCCATCACCTCAATGACTCCATCGAAACCGTATTGCTCAATCTGGTACGGGGCTCCGGTTTAGAGGGAATTGACGGGATCTCTTCACGAAACGGAAAGATAATCAGGCCGATGCTATGGGCAACAAGGCTGGAGATAGAGCGCTACGCCAAAGAAAACAAAATTGAATGGCGCGAAGACCGAAGCAACGCCAGTGATGATTACGCCAGAAATTTTATTCGCCATCGGGTTTACCCGTTGCTTGAAGAATTGAATCCTTCGTTGGAGAAAACAGCTGATGAAAGCATCACTAAAATATCAGGGGCGGTTGAATTAATGGAAAGCGGTGCTGAACACTGGAGGGAAAAATTTGAGCGTGCGAAAGGCAGTCAGATTCTTTTAGATAAAAAGGGAATCGAACACCTCAACAATCCAGCAGGGGTTTTATGGAACCTAACGAAAGGGTTGGGATTTAATCTAGATCAATGTCGGCAGATCATAACCGCCATGCATGGACAACCCGGCAAGCTTTTTACTACCTCACAATTTGAATTGGTGATTGACCGCGATCATATCATTATCTCACCTATTCAACCGGAAATGACGGAGACATTAATTCAAATCAGTCAAACAGAAGCCTCCCTTGGAAATTTTAAAATGAAGATTGAAAGAAATGAAACCGTTGATATTAAAAACGACCCCGCTATGGCCGTTTTGGATGCCGCCAAACTCAAGTTCCCCCTTCGTTGGAGAAAATGGCGGTCAGGGGATTCCTTCTATCCGCTCGGCATGAACCATCAGAAAAAGCTCAGTGATTTTTTAATCGATCGGAAAATCTCCCTGGTTGACAAGGAGACAATCACAGTTTTGGAATCTGGCGGCGAAATCGTGTGGGTCGTTGGTTTACGCCTGGACGACCGTTATAAAGTGACTGAAACAACTGAGTTAACCGTCACCTGTCGACTGTCAACGGTCGTCTGAATCATAAATGTTCTTTCTTATTTTTCACCAAATCGTACAGCAATTCACGGGCCCGGTGAAGCTGGGCTTTTACGGTGCCCAGGGGTGCCGCCAGCTCATCTGCAATTTCCTCGTAACTCAATTCATGAAAGTAACGCAGTCGAACTAACTTCTGATACTTGGTAGGGAGCATGTTTACAAACACCTGGATAAGTTCTTCCTTTTGGGCGCGAATGGCCTCGTCCTGCGGATTAAGATTGCCGATATCTTCCACATCAATACCTACCGGCTGACCGTCATCATCGGTATACGTATTTTCAATGCTCAAGGTATTGAGTTTTTTCTTCCGGATATGATCAATGGTGTTATTAGTGGCAATGCGAAACAGCCACGTACTGAACGTGAAGTCTTTTTTAAACTTGTGCAGGCTTCGAAACGCCTTGCTGAACGACTCCATCGTAAGATCTTCGGCATCATCTACATTACGCACCATTTTCAAGATCATGTGATAAACCGGTCTCTTGTAACGTTGTAATAACTTACCGTACGCTTTGTCGTCACCATCAACGGCCATGTCGATCAGCTTGAAATCTTCCAAGGCCTTTGATGAGAACCGTCCTTCCTCTAAATCTTCCATTTTACTTTTTTAACAAAAAGTGCCTTCGCACCGGTTACAAGGTAATAAAAGGCATACATAATATCTAAAAGCGGTGTCTTCCAGGCCTCAAAGGAATCGCCCAGTTTCTTCGGCCCAACATGCATGAGCGAAATCACCAATGCGATTCGAATAACGAAGAAGGCAAGCAAAACTTTTGCCAGAGGTAAAAAGAAAAGACTTGGCAAAACTAAAAACCAGGTAAGAAGCCACGAAAGTGAAAAAGCCCCTAGCAATATTTTATCCGAAAATTTATACCACCTGCCTACGGACAGATGTCTGAATTTTTGATGAAGAAATTCTCTCCACGTTTCTTTAGGTTTTGAAAAGATCAAGGCTGTTGAGCCGACACGAACGGCTGTATTTTCACGGGTAGCATGTTGGTTCACAAATAAATCATCATCGCCTCCGGTGACGCCCAAATGGGAATTAAATCCTTTGGCATTAAGAAACAATTCTTTGCGATAAGCAAGGTTGCGGCCTACCCCCATGTAGGGGCGGCCTGATAATGCCATTCCAATAAATTGAATGCCGGTGAGAAAAGATTCAAAACGAATAAATGCATTGAGCAGACCCGGAATTTTGTAGTAAGGAGAAAATCCAAGTACCACTTTTGTCGGTTCTTCAAATCGTTCAGTCATTTGCGCAATCCATGCCGTTGAAGCGGGCCTGCAATCAGCATCGGTGAGCAGCACCCAGTCGTAGCGCGCCGCCTTGATGCCAAGGGTAAGGGCGAATTTTTTGCCATTGATATGATCCGGCTTGTGTGTTACCCTCACCATTTTTAATCGTTGGTAATCTTTGGTGGCCTGGAGAAGGTAGTCGTATGTCCCATCGTTACATCGGTCTTCCACAACAATTACCTCAAACTGAGGATAATCTTGTGACAATAATAACGGAACCAGTTCGCGCAGGTTTTCTTCTTCGTCGTGAGCGCAAACAATCAGTGACACGGGAAGTTGTTCTGCAGAAGAGGAGAAATTCTTTTTGCGAAGAGCAATCCACAAAAAAATGAAGTATGAAATTTGGATGCTGAGGACAGCCAGGCAAAGGATCGTAAGGGGCAAGTTTTTTAATTTAAATTTAAACAGACAAAGATAAAGGCTTATCCAAAACGGAAAAGATGAAATGGCATGAACTTCAATTTCCCAAGGAAAATTGCCAGACTTGCCCTATAAGCCCTTGAAAAAATAAACATTAACCTATGAATCGGTAACTTTGCCGTTTCATGACTTTTAAACTCACCGCCACAGACCCTCATTCCTCTGCTCGCAGCGGAACCATCACGACTGATCACGGTGAAATCCCAACACCGATATTCATGCCTGTAGGTACTGCCGGTTCCGTAAAGGCGGTCCACCAGCGCGAACTCAAAAATGACATCAAGGCAAAAATAATCTTAGGAAACACGTATCATCTTTACCTGCGGCCGGGATTGGAAATCATTGAAAAAGCCCGTGGTCTTCATCAATTCAACGGTTGGGATGGCCCTCTGCTCACCGACAGTGGCGGATACCAGGTGTATTCCCTGGGTGAAAACAGGAAGATCTCGGAAGAGGGAGTCATTTTTAAGTCACACATTGACGGATCAAAACACATCTTTACGCCCGAAAGCGTGATGGATATTGAACGTATAATCGGCGCTGACATTATCATGGCGTTTGACGAGTGCACCCCCTACCCTTGTGAATACGAATATGCAAGGAAATCCATGGAGATGACCCACCGGTGGCTAAAGCGATGTATCGATCGCGTGAATACCACCGAATCCAGGTATGGGTTTAGCCAGGCGTTATTCCCCATCGTGCAAGGGAGTGTTTACAAAGATTTACGCATCCAGTCTGCAGAATTCATTGCCTCACAAAATCAATCGGGCAACGCCATTGGCGGACTTTCTGTAGGCGAGCCTCATGAAATGATGTACGAAACCACCGGATTGGTCTGTGGTATTTTGCCAAGGGATAAACCCCGCTACCTGATGGGCGTTGGGACGCCTGAAAACATTTTGGAGTGTATTGCCCTGGGCATTGATATGTTTGATTGTGTAATGCCCACCCGAAATGCCCGCAATGGAATGCTATTCACCACACAGGGAATCATTAATATTCGCAATGAACAGTGGAAAGACGACCTCACTCCCATTGATACTGCGTTGGGTGGTCATGTGAGCACCTTCTATTCGAAAGCCTATTTACGGCACCTGATCATCTCCAAAGAGATTTTAGGCGCGCAAATTGCTTCTATCCATAACCTGACCTTCTATCTTTGGCTGGTAAGTCAGGCCCGCCAAAAAATAGAGGAAGGAACTTTTATGGAATGGAAAAATCAAATGGTAAAAATTATCGCTACCAGATTGTGAAGCTTCTTGATCGCTATATCATCAAACAAGTACTCGCTACGTTTTTCTTCGTCATGATGATTTTGGTGGCCGTAATCGTTGTCATCGATATCACTGAAAAGGTGGATAAGTTCAACGATCACCATCTGAAATTACCCGAGATTGCGGGCTACTATCTGGATTTTGTTCCGTGGATTTCAGGCTTGCTTACTCCAATCATCTGCTTTATTGCTATCGTCTATGTTACCTCGCGATTGGCTGCCCACACCGAAATCATTGCTATGCTTAGCAGCGGCATGAGCTTCATCCGGTTACTGATGCCTTACTTTATTGCTTCCTTCATTATTGCATCTCTCAGTTTCTTTTTTAACGGCTGGATAATTCCACACTCCAACCGGGACCGCCTTGCTTTTGAGATCCAGAACTTTAAGAGCACCTATTATTTCGAAAGGCGCAACGTGCATATCCAAACTGCACCCAATGTATTTCTTTACATGAATAGTTTTAATAACCAAACCAACATGGGTTACCAGTTCAGTCTGGAAAAATTTCAAGACAACCGGCTGGTTGAAAAATTAACAGCTGACAACATTCAGTGGGATACAACCAAATTGAAATGGACGATGCATGGCTATAAGATTAAAATGGTCGATGAGCTGTTCGATGTTAATTCCAAGCGCATGCCTGCCCAGCAAGGGACCACGCTGGACACGACCCTGGTGATTACGCCCAAAGATTTTGAGAACGAAGAGCAAAAGTATGACGGTATGACCATTCCTGAACTTGGGAAACATATCGAGCAATTGCGCTTTCGCGGATCAACCGGTGTGGAAACCTATGAAGTTGAACGGCACATTCGATTTGCCGCACCTTGCACAACCTTTGTCCTGGTGTTTATGGGGGTTATTGTGTCTGCCCGGAAGAGCAGAGGTGGCACCGGTTTTCAGATTGCATTGGGGTTTTTCCTTGCTTTCATTTTTATTCTATTTTTCACCATGACACGTACCTTTGCCCAAACCGGATCACTCAGTCCACTTGTAGCTGCCTGGCTGCCCAATTCAGTTTTTGGGATACTCTCACTGATCATGTATAAATACGTTCCCCGTTGAAAACTACCCTCGTTGATTATTTCAAATTACATTTCATCGTCTTCCTGTTTGGGTTTACAGCCATTCTCGGAAAATTAATTTCGTTGCCCAGTGTAGAAATGGTTTTCTATCGCACACTCCTGGCCACCGTGGGAATGGGCGCCCTTATTTATTTTATCAAAGGTTCGTTTGCCTTACCCTCACAAAAAGATTTTTGGAAGCTAGCCCTTACAGGATTGATCGTGGCAGCACACTGGCTCACTTTTTTTGGCTCTGGCCGGGTGTCGAATCCATCCGTGAGCCTGGTGGGTTTTGCCACCTGCTCGTTCTGGGCAGCCGTGATCGAGCCGATTGCCAAACGAAAAAAAATCCGACCTATGGAAGTCGGCCTGGGCATTGCCGTGTTGGTTGGATTGTACGTCATCTTCTCGTTCGATTTTCATTACGTGCTTGGTTTGGTACTGGGCGTTGCTTCAGGCCTCACCGCTGCCATATTCAGCGTAATCAATTCCAAGATGGTTATGCGAATGTCATCGCACAGTATCACGTTTTATGAAATGGTTGCCGCGTGTTTGGGAATCACTGCCTTCTTTCCGTTTTACAAAATGTATTTTTCAGATGGATCACTTCACCTCATTCCATCGGCGGCCGACTGGTTTTACCTGGCCCTTCTCGGTTGGGTTTGTTCGGTTTACGCGTATTCACAGATGATCGATCTAACCAAAAAGCTTTCCGTCTTTTTTATTCAGCTCGCGCTGAACCTGGAACCAGTTTATGGGATTGGATTGGCCCTGCTCATTTTCGGAAAGCAGGAAGTGATGGGCTGGAATTTCTATGCGGGCACGCTCATTATTCTAACCGCTGTTGTGTTGTATCCTGTCTTGAAAAGGAAATACGAACATCACTTCAATTCACCGCACCAATAATCTAAACCTGAAAAATATTTTTTCAAGTCTACCGGGTGTTCAAAAATACCAAACACAGACGAGCCTGATCCACTCATGGCTGCATACGCTGCTCCCAGTGAATACATTTTTTCCTTAAGTTGTCCGATCAAAGGATATTTTTCAAAGATAGATTTCTCAAAATCGTTTTTCAGCACACCCCTCCATTGCGCTATGGGGCGATGAAGGCTTTCTTCCAAAGGAAATTCAGCGGGGAGAGGAACTATTTCTGCGTAAGCATCGGCCGTAGGGACATGAATAGAGGGCTTTACCAAAACTAAATGAAGTCCTTTCAGGCTGACGGAGGCGGGCGACAGGATTTCCCCGCGTCCCCGCCCGATCAGGGGAACCTCTTCCAGAAAAAATGAACAATCGCTGCCAAGCTGCGAGGCATAATTTTTTAATTGGTCACCAGAAACTTTTAATTCAAAAATTTTATTGAGCAACAGAAGCGTAAATGCAGCATCGGAGGAACCGCCACCCAATCCTGCCCCTATGGGAATAATTTTATGCAAATGAATTTTGACCCCTCCAATGTCGAAATCTTTTTTCAGCAGTCGATAGGCACTGATACAAAGATTATCCTCCTGATCACCCGGCATATTTATTCCGGAAAGAGAAAATGAGAATTCGGCAGCAGGAATTATTTCTAAGATATCCGTGCGCGGCACCGGATAGAAACAAGTTTCAAGGTTGTGAAATCCATCAGGCCGTTTAGCGACTACATTCAGTCCGAGATTGATTTTGCAATGAGGGAAAGAAATCATAAGCAGGCAGTGGGCAAATCAGCAATAGGCAAACAAGCAATTGTCAATTGGTATGCTGAACCACACACAAGGTAGTCTAAAACTTTGCCTACTGCCAATTGCCTATTGCCTGCTTATTTCGTCAGTCTTTCAATCAAATCATTGGTAATCCCCGAAGAAGAGAACCCACCATCGTGCATTAGGTTTTGCATTGTCACCATGCGTGTGAAATCCGAGAACATGACAACAATGTAATTGGCACAATCTTCGGCTGTGGCATTACCCAGGGGAGACATCAGCTGCGCGTAGTCAAAAAACACATCAAAGCCCGAGATACCTGCACCTGCGGTTGTTTTCGTAGGAGACTGTGAGATGGTGTTTACCCTCACTTTTTTCTTGACTCCATAACGCTGACCATAGCTGCGCGCAATGGACTCAAGCATGGCTTTGGCCTGGGCCATGTCGGTGTAATCCGGGTAAGCGCGCTGGGCGGCAATGTAGCTAAGCCCGATCACAGATGCGTATTCGTTCAAAGCATCCAGTTTTTCACAGGTCTGCAATATCTTATGAAATGAAAGGGCAGAGATATCAAGTGTTTTCAGGTACCATTCGTAGTTCATATCACCATACTCCTTCCCTTTGCGGATGTTGGGGCTCATGCCTATGGAATGAAGAACAAAATCCAGTTTTCCATCCAAAATTTCCTGCGACTTGGTAAAGAGATTGGTCAGATCCGGTTCTGCGGTAGCGTCCGCAGGAATGACTTCTGCACCACAAGTCTTGGCCAACTCATTGATCCTCCCCATGCGCATGGCAATGGGCGCATTGGTCAGGGTAAAAAGTCCACCTTCTGAATGTACCTTCAGGGCTGTTTTCCAGGCAATAGAGTTTTCATCAAGCGCACCGAAAATGATTCCTCTTTTTCCTTTCAATAAATTATTGGACATGGCTAACTGGTTTTTATGGTGGTGCAATAATACAAAATCCTAGGTGTTTTGAGCTCAACCGACAGACACTTGTCGTTGCTTATGTCTCTACCCTGAGAAGGTTTTCATTGGGATGAACAGCAACCTTTGTACATGGCCCAGGTCAGTGTAATGACTAAGCCAAACGCAAAATCGGAGATGAATTTTGTAATTTTTTGATTTCCACGCTCTTCGAAATCACTCGCGAACCTTTTCGCTATCAATTTCTGAGCCCAAAAAACCAAAATGCCTACTCATTTGTCAGAATTTATTGTAAGATTTTCCTCAAAATCGAAAGATTCTATTAATTTTAAACATCCAAAAAACCAAACCTCTATGGAAGAAACCCCTTTTGTGACCTTTGTGAAAACCGATTGGAACCGCTACATGGAAATGGGCGCTGCCGCTTGGGTCGTTATTGCCATCCTTATCCTTCTGTACCATGAATTTAAGGTAATGCAAATCAAAGATTATAAAGAGAAGTACGATTACGTAAACCTGAATGAGGTTCGCTTCTTTTGGTATGCGGTCCTCTGCATCGTGGTAGCAGCAGCTTTTTTTGCCAACACCCTGGCTACGGAAAAAATATTATCACATGGCGTCTTGTGGTTTTATGTGAGACTGTTTATTACCGCAAGTTTTGTGGTGATCGGCTACTTTGTTTTTTACAGCATGGTCCGCATTTACTATCCCCGATCGGTAGAAAAACGCCTTGTTAAGTTGCGCAACAAACCCCGCCTTTCACCGGGAGGAAATGAGATGCGCAGGCTCTCTGAAGATGAAGAGGACGCCCATCTGGATGCCTCCCAAATTGCGGAGGAAGCCGGTGTCCATTCTGTAGACTATGACGTATGGCTGGACGATAAAACAGGGTATAAGAAAATTGAAAAATACGAAAGCTACCTCCACGCCGAGCAGTGTCCGGAATGTGGTTTTTATACTTTTAAAATCGTAAAAGAAGAAATTGCCGAGAAGCCCACAGATAGTCAACCCGGCTTATTGATCAAACATTATCAATGCGACTATTGTAGTCACCGTGAGGCGCGGGAAACAAAAATTTCAAGTCTGGCTAAAAATGTTGCCTAATAGCGATCCATCCTTGGTAAAAGCCCCCGATCTGCGGGGCTTTTTTGTTTTCTTTGAATTTTGAAAATTGAATACGAGACCAGCAAATCCCATTGGGATATTTGATAGCGGAATAGGAGGGCTAACTGTAGCTCATGCTATCCGTGAACTGATGCCCCATGAAAACATGGTTTACTTTGGTGACACCGCTCACCTCCCCTACGGTGATAAGTCAGAAGCTGCAATCCAGGCCTATTCCGTAAAAATCGCCAATGTACTTCTGCAAAAAGGATGCAAGGTAATTGTGATTGCCTGCCATTCAGCAAGTTCTGCCTCGTATGAGCTTTTGAAAGAGTACGTCCGACAGGAAGCTCATGTGATCAATGTAATTGATCCGATGGTAGAGTTTGTGGTGAAGAATTATAACCATTCAACGATCGGATTGATCGGCACAAAACGAACCGTTCAATCAGATCAATACACTAAAAAAATTCTGGAAAAAAATAAAAATATCAACCTCCATACGCTCGCGACGCCGCTGCTGGCACCGATGATCGAAGAAGGGTTTTTCAACAACCAAATCAGCCGGGAGATCATCTCCCAATACCTTAATGACCCGCACCTGGGCAAGATTGAGGCCCTTATCCTGGCATGCACTCATTATCCATTGATTAAAAAAGAAATTAATGAACACTACCAGGGTAAAACACAAGTGCTGGACTCTTCTTTGATAGCCGCGCAAGCTTTGCACGATTATCTTGCATTGCAAGGCTTACTCAATTCAGTCACGCGACCCGAAAATCATTTTTATGTTTCTGACTATACAGAATCGTTTGAAGCCTCAACGAAGCTATTTTTTGGAGAAAATGTAAAGCTGGAAAACCATCGGTTGTGGAATTAGCCGTTTTTCTAAAATCAGTTGCATGTATGATAACAGGTGATAAACCATATTTTAACGTTGCACTTTAATCGTATTTTTACCTTAGTTCAGGGCTTTAACATTTAATCCAATGGATTTTGCTCATATTATTTTTTTTGTGCACATTGGAAATTGCTTTCATAAGGCGATGAACCGGAAGACATTATCCCTGATGTTTATTTTTTTTACCGTAGCGCCCTTTGCCTCGGCACAAAAAAGTATTGACAGTTTGGAAAGTAAGTTGCGTGAGGACCTGAGCGACTCCCTTCGCATTTCCACCTTAATAGCCGTTTCCAGAGCCTATCAATATGCCGATTTAAAAAAATCTTTCGAAGCTTGTGAGAAGGCAGTTCATGTATCAGAAACTAAAAATCTATCGTGGGGAAAATCTCAATCCTATCTCTGGCTTGCAACATTGTATAGTCTAAGTGGGGACTTTGCAGCATCGGCAAAATACAATGACCTTGCGTTGGGTATCAGTTTCCAGTTAAAGGATTCTGCAAGCATTGCTAAAGGCTACAATAACTTAGGTCGAAATTATTTCTCCTTTGGAAAATATGACGAGGCTTATTTTTATTATACCCAAAGTTATCGCATATGGAGTACCAGAAAAGATTCCCTTGGGATGGCGGTTGCCCTTAACAACATGGCCAGTGTCTTTAAAGAATTAGGGCAGTACCAACGTGCGCTCGATTACCTTCGACTAACGCAGGAAATCAGCAATGACATCCACGATTACGAAGGTGAAGCTTATAACTATGATGAAATAGGAGATATTTACCGCAGAAAGGGAGAATATGATTCGGCTCTCAATGCCCTTACCCGTTCTTTAAGGGTATCCCAGTCGCTCAGTTTGACTATCAATGAGCTGATGCCTGAAACGCTGATTAAAATTGCCAAGACTTATCTTGATAAAAAAGATAACGTACATGCCCTCGCCTATTATGACACGGCTCAGGTATTCTTTGAAAAAACAGCGAATGAATTCGGACTCGCCGAAGTTGATCTCGGCCGGGGTATTGTTTACATGTCTGAAAAAAAATTCGAGCAGGCCCGTGTCCTTATCGAGCGAAGTGAGTCGATCGCCCATCAGGTAAACTCATGGGCCCTGGAAATCCAGTGCCTTGAAAATTTGGCGGTCCTTTTTGAGGAGCAAGGTGAATTCAAAAAATCCCTCAGTTATTACAAGCATTTTAAGCAACTCGAAGACAGTTTGTTTAGTCAGGGTATGCAGGCGAAATTATTGCAAGATCAACTTCGGTTTGAAACGTTTGCCAAAGAAGACCAGATCAAACAGTTAACCAAATTAGAGGAGCTTCGAAAGGAAGAACTCAAAAAGCAGGGAATGGTAAGGAACATTTTGGTGGTAGCTGTGGCCCTTACAGGCTTCTTACTGTTTACAGTTTATCGCAGCGGCCAGCGCAGAATACGCATCAACAAATTGTTGATCGATCATCAGGAAGAAGTAAAAAAACGGAGCCAGGAACTGGAGCAATTAAACCAGGTGAAAGACAAATTCTTTTCCATTATCTCCCATGACCTTCGCTCGCCAATCAATGCGCTCTCTGCAATTCTGGATATGATGGACAACGGACAGATCAAGCCGGAGGAGTTCTCTAAACTAAATAAGGAATTGCGAATTCAATTTAATCACACCAAAACCCTGATTAATAACTTGCTTGATTGGGCTTTGCTCCAGATGGATAAATTGAAGATCCAACCAGAAAAGATTAATCTCTATAGTTTGGTGGAGGAGAATTTCCGACTCCTCAGTTCCCTGCATATGAAGGAAATCAATATGGTAAACAATATACCATCCGGAACGTTCTGCTGGGGTGACTTAAACATCGTAAATCTCGTTCTTAGAAACCTTGTGTTAAATAGCCTTAAGTTTACCGAAACCGGAGGGTCAATTATTGCCGATGCCAAAGACGAAGGAAGCGATATTGTAGTTTCCATAAAAGATACCGGAATTGGGATTAGCCGAGATATTCAAAAAATTATTTTTGAAAAGACGGCCGGGTACAGCACACGTGGTACCGCCAATGAAAAAGGCACGGGCTTGGGACTTATTCTTTGTAAAGAATTTGTTGAGAAAAACGGAGGCAAGATTTGGTTGGAGAGCGAAGTGGGAAAAGGAAGCACCTTTTTCTTTACCATTAAGAAAGCTTGATGCCTTGAACCCATGCTATGGGGCGAGACGTAAAATAATCCCGTCAATTGCTTGCGTGATTCTGATCTGACAGCCGAGTCTGCTGTTCTCCTTTACATGAAATGCCTGATCCAACATGGCCAACTCGGAATCACTTTGTTCCGGCAACGAGGTGTCCGATTCCAAATACACCTGACACGAAGCACATAACGCCATACCCCCGCATGTTCCCTCCACCGGCAGCTCGTATGATTTACAAATTTCCATGATGTTCATGTTCATATCTGTAGGAGCATCCAATTCGTGGGTTACCCCTGTACGATCAATGATGATGACTTTGATAGTATCCTTCATGGTCTCCTTAAATCAAAATCCACTGACCCCGTTTACAGTAGTATACTTCAACACATTTTTTTTATTGGGATGAATTTTTGCAAATGCGGATTGAACAGCAAGGGTTCCCTCATGAAATCCGCATAAAATTAATTTAAGCTTGCCCAAATAAGTATTAATGTCGCCTACCGCATAAACTCCCTTACGATTGGTTGAGTAATCGAACGTGTTCACTTTCACTGCATTTTTTTCAATGTCTAATCCCCATGTAGCCAGCGGCCCCAGACTTGGGGTCAGACCGAACAGTGGAATGAAGTGATCGGTCTCTTTTACAATATCACCTAAGTTGCTGTGCTTGATGACAACAGCACCAACATGCCCACGATGGTCGGAATTGATCCCAACCACCTCTGCTTCGGTGATCAGGTTGATTCTCCCTGCGTTAGCCAGATCCATTACCTTTTGCACGGAATCCAGGTGTCCGCGGAACGATGTTCGTCTGTGCACCAGGGAAAGCTCACTGACGATATTATTCTCCATTAAATAAATGGTCCAGTCTAGCGCCGAATCACCTCCGCCGGAAATGACCACTCTTTTTCTTTTGTAAAACCCGGGGTCGCGGATAATATACTCAACACCCTTGTCTTCGTAGGCGTCAAGGTTTTCGATGGGTGGTTTTCGAGGCTCAAATACACCCAACCCTCCGGCAATAATTACTACCGGTGCATGATGTTGAGTTCCTTTGTTGGTGGTGACAATAAATTTATTTTCTTCCGTTTCATCAAGGCTCACGGCAGTTTCTCCCAGGGTAAAGGCTGGTTTGAACACGGCTATTTGTTCCATTAATTTGTCCACCAGTTCGCCGGCATTGACAATGGGGTAACCGGGAATATCATAAATCGGTTTTTTGGGATAGATCTCTATCAGCTGACCACCCGGCACAGGCAATGAGTCGATGAGATGGCACCTTAATTTTAAAAGCCCGGCTTCAAATACGGTAAATAGGCCAACCGGGCCTGCTCCGATAATAATAATATCTGTTTCAACCATGGGAATAAATAACCCGCGAAAATAATTAATTCTGATTTGATGACCTCGGCCATAAGGTAACTCCATGAATATTAACCCTTGAAGGTTGAATTAATCGGCTTACCTTTGTGTTCGTATCAGGCATGGGGCATTAGACATTAGATTGTCTGCCTGATGCCAAATGCCCAATTTCTAATTTATGAGTGACACCATCCTTCACGAATGCGGTATCGCCCTCATTCGTTTGCGAAAGCCTCTCTCCTATTACATCGAAAAATATGGCTCCACCTACGCCATGAATAAGATGTATATTCTTATGGAAAAGCAGCATAACAGGGGCCAGGATGGGGCGGGCATTGCGAATATTAAAATTGATCAAAAACCAGGGTTTCGTTTCTTCAGCCGTTATCGCTCTATTAAAGCTCAGCCCGTAGCTCACCTCTTCAAAAAAATCGCAAAAAAATATAAAAAGGCTCAAAAAGAAGGCAAAGAAAAATTTCGCGATGAAAACTGGTTGAAGGAGCACCTCGCATTTTCAGGAGAAGTTTGGTTGGGGCACCTTCGCTACGGCACCCACGGCATCAATAATATTGAGAGTGTCCATCCTTTCTTGCGCCAAAACAACTGGCGCAGCCGCAACCTGGTGATGGCCGGCAATTTCAATATGACCAACGTAGATGAACTTTTCAATGTGTTGGTGGATCTCGGCCAACATCCCAAAGAGAAAGTAGATACGGTGACGGTAATGGAAAAAATCGGCCACTTTTTGGACGAAGAAGTGCAGCGTCTCTTCCAGAAATATAAAGATCAATTCACCAATCGGGAGGTCTCTGACATCATCGAAGTTGAATTAGACCTGACACGCGTGCTGAAACGTGCCTGCAAGGATTTTGACGGAGGATACACGATGGCCGGTATGACCGGATCCGGTTCTGCTTTTGTTGTGCGCGATCCTTCCGGCATTCGACCGGCGTACTATTATGCTAATGATGAAATTGTAGTGGTCGCCTCAGAAAAACCTGCGATCAAAACCGCATTTAATATCGATTACGCGCAGATTGAAGAAATCCAACCCGGACATGCGGTGATCATCGACAAGAATGGCGATTTCGCCCATGTGCCCATTACTCCTCCTCTCGAAAAAACATCGTGTAGCTTTGAGCGAATCTACTTTTCCCGGGGAACCGATCCTGAGATTTATAGAGAGCGCAAACAACTCGGGCGCCTGCTGGTACCTCAGGTGCTTAAGGCAATCAACTTCGATTTAAAGAACACTGTATTCTCTTACATTCCGAATACCGCTGAAACCGCCTTCTTCGGATTGATGGAAGGCATTCAGGACTATCTCGTAAGCAAACAGAAAGATGTTATTATTGATGGCAAACCTTCGGTGGATTCCATAGAAGAAATTCTGTCCTTCCGTCCGCGGATAGAAAAAATTGTGATCAAAGATGTGAAGCTGCGAACTTTCATCACCGACGATGACCATCGCGATGAAATGGTAGCACATGTTTACGACACCACCTACGAAGTAGTGAACAAAGGCAAAGATACCCTCGTGGTCATTGACGACTCGATCGTTCGGGGAACTACCCTGGAAAAAAGCATTTTAAAAATGCTGGATCGCCTTCATCCGAAAAAGATTGTCGTGGTTTCTTCAGCTCCTCAGATTCGATTCCCGGATTGTTATGGAATTGACATGAGCAAGATGGGTGATTTCGTTGCGTTCCGGGCAATGATTCATCTCGTGAAAGAACAAGGCAAGGATTACATGTTAGGAAAAATCTATGAACAATGTCGTTCTGCCAACGACGGGCAAGAGAATTTTGTCAAGAGGTTGTATAAGCTATTTACACCCGAAGAAATCTCAGACAGGATCGCCGACATCGTTCGGCCGGAAGACATGAAAGCTGATCTGCAAATTGTTTTCCAGACCATAGAAAATCTGCACAAGGCCATACCGTTGCACACCGGCGACTGGTATTTTACCGGCAATTACCCTACCCAGGGCGGTATGAAGGTGGCCAATCAATCGTACCTGAATTATATGGATGGAAAGTTGGTACGGGCCTACTGATTACTTCAACTGGAATTCAAATTTCAATTCATTCATGCAGTTGAAATGCCCCTTCGGGCATTTGTCAAAACCAATTTTTGAGCACGGCCTGCAGTTAATTTCCGAGTTTTCCAGCGTGTGGAATTTCGTGCGATAGGGATACATTCCGAAAGCAGGGATGGTATTTCCCCAAATACTGTATACCTCTTTCTTGAGGGCGGCTGCAATATGCATCAGGCCGGTATCGTGCGAAAACACACAGGAAGATTTCTTTATAAGACTAGCGGATTGATTAAGGTTTAATTTCCCACAGGTATTAAAAATTAATTCTTCAAGCTGTCTCTTCAGCCTTTCACCGCTTTCAAAATCTTCTTTTCCGCCCAATAAGACAATGGGTTTATTTATTTTTTTACACAACTCAATCATTCTTACGGCAGGTAGTTTTTTAGTTTCGTGTTGCCCTCCAATGGCGTAGGCAACAAATCCCTGACGATGTGTTTCCGGCATCCAATCCCATGGTACCTCATCCTTTTCGGGAATAAAATAATCAAGCCCCAGGGCATCGTTCTTTACGCCGAGCGGCCCGGCCGTTTCAAGGTAACGATCGACAACATGCCTGTCGGGAAGATGATTAATCTTGAAATTCACCATCAGCCACTTTTCAACATTCAGTTTATTAAAGCTAAACGACCGCTTTCCAACGCACCACTTCAGAAGGCGGGTGCGCAAATTATTATGCAAGTCAATGATTACATCGTATTTTTCCTTCTTCAAATCGTGGATCAATTCGGTCAGGCTTTCCTTCAGGAAGAAAATTTTATCGAGGTAGGGATTGTTTTGAAGGATCGATTGGTATTGAACTTTAGTGACATAATGGATTTCGGCATTGTCGATTTGTGTCTTAAGGCATCGCACAACGGGTGTGGTTAACACGATATCACCAATGGAAGAAAATCGGACAATAAGTATTTTCATTAATTTTCTTAATCGAATCAAAAATACAATTTACTTTTTTGTATTACCTTTTAGAAAGTTTCTTAACGATCAAAATTTTACATAACTATGAATTACTGGCTAATGAAAACGGAGCCCGGCACTTACTCCTGGGATGACCTGGTTCGCGATAAAAAAACCACGTGGGATGGGGTACGCAATTTTCAGGCTCGCAATAACCTGAAGGCCATGAAAAAGGGCGATCTTGTCTTCTTCTATCACAGTGGAGAGGAAAAGGCAATCGTAGGAATTGCAGAAATCAGTAAAGAGTTTTTCCCTGACCCAAAAGACAAAGAATGGATCGCGGTAGAAATCGGCTACAAGAAAAAATTAAAAAAACCGGTGACCCTGTCCACCATCAAATCCGACAAAAGCCTGGCGGCGATGTACCTGGTGCGCGCAGCACGTCTATCCGTTCAGGCAGTGAAAAAAGAAGAATTTGATAGTGTGCTGCAATGGAGTGAAGCATGACACTCAGGTCAACGATGAAGGGTCAGCAGTTCACCATTACGGTCAAGATTCCTGCAATTTGGAATTTCCGGTTTCCGGTTCCCCCTTTCCATTTTCCGGCAACCTGTATCCTTTTCATGATGATGCTGTCTTCCTTCAATCTCTTTTGTCAAATCAGCCAGCCTGCCATTTATGAACGCCTCCACAAGAACGGTGACCATGAGTTTATCGTCATCTCCATGGGCGATCAGGGGCTTGCCCTCATCAGAGACACCGAGAAATTTGAAGATAACAAAAAAAGCTGGGAAGCCATTTTCGTTGATAGTACGTTAAACGAATCGTGGACTACCAAAATCGAAATTGACCAGCGATTGAATATTCGGGGGCATGATTACCGCGATGGAAATGTTTACCTGATCTTCGAGGAACCTGAAAATATCGGGCGCAAAATTAATTTGATCGAAATACTTTTTGCAGAGAAGGTGGTGAAACAACACGAATTCAAGCCGAACATAGCCATCCGCTATACGCACTTTTCCGTTTTAAGAAACAAGGCAGTTTTTGCCGGTTACTTCAACCGTGAACCAACCCTCTTAATGTACGACCTGGACAATGAAAGCACCAAGGTGATACCGGGCACCTTTCTTTCAAAGCAACAATTGATGGATGTACGCAACAACAGCAACAATACTTTTAATGTAGTGCTGGCTGAACGAGATGCAAATTTCAACAAAAAGATTGTGGTGCGTACGTTTGATACCAATGGTGTAATGCTGGTGGATGATGTTATCTCCCTGGATGCCGACAAATCCATTCTTGAGGCCATGACCAGCACGCTAATGCATGATGAATTGGTGATCATGGGCACCTGGACGTACAGCACCAACACGCTGGCCGCAGGTATATTTTCAGTGTTGGTCGATCCCTTTAATGAACAAAAGGTCAATTATTATGATTTTGCGGAACTCAATCATTTTCTTGATTACCTGAAACCTAAAAGGGTCGCCAAAATAAAAGCAAAGGCCGAGTGGCGAAAAAGTGTAGGCAAACAACCCGAATTTAAAACTCATCTTTACACCGTTAGGGTTGATGAAAATAAAGATGGCTTTAGCTTACTCACGGAAGTCTATGATCCCCCCACAAACTACTACAATATAAGAAGCAGTTCGCCGTACGGCTACAATCCTTATTATGGTTATAGCCCCTATGCCTCGCCTTACGGGTTCAACTCCATGCCCTATCGGTATTACAACTCTCCCTATGGCTATCCGTATAGCACGCCATACGCGAACCTCAATGACACCCGTATGCTGCACACCTCGCTTTCATTTTTTGACAATCGGGGAAAACTGATCGCTGATCAATCCATAAAATTTCCTGAGCTAAAATTAAATTCAAAAGAGCAGGTATCCGACTTTATCAGGATAGCCGACCGGACGGTGATGGTTTGCAAACAGGAAAAAGAAATACTCGTTCAAGTCAATGAGCCGGATGGAACTGTCATTCAAAATGAAAAAATAAAACCTGCCTTGAAAGACCCGGGTGAAACTGCCCGATCGGAGTCACAAGAAAACAGTGCCGTCAGGTTTTGGTATAGACGCTACTTTTATGTTTACGGCTATCACACAGTAAAAAGCGCTGAAAATAAATCACGCGATGTTTTCTACATTAACAAACTCAGGGTTGACTAGAAATATTTTTTGCCTCTTCTTTATTTCCGTTTCCTTTGTTTTACATGCCCAGGTGATTCAAAACGGGCGGATGGAAATACCCATTGTCTCCAATGTCGAATCCTACGCGGCAATATCCCTTGACACGGCTGGGATTGCGCTTTATCGCAGTTTTATTGGTAATAAAGAAAATGTGGTTGAGATTGTCCGTGTGGATACCAGCTTACACCAGGTCTGGAAAGGTTTTTTACCAGTACCCAAAGGACTTTCCATAGTCAGTACCAAAACCGCCGACCATCGGATTTTCTTTTTTTTTGAAAGCAAGATGCCGGCTAGCAAACGCTTTTTCCATGTCATTGTCGTGCAAGTTAACAATGGCGCGTACACAGCCTATCCAATAAAAAACATTATCACCTTCAATGCAACAGACTTTGTTGCCAGCAAAGATGTTTTGCTCATTGGTGGATATTTCAATTTCAGACCCATGGTACTGCACTATTCGACAAAGGATCAGCGGTCGCGACTACTGCCCGGGTTTCTTAATGAACCCGGTGAAATAACACAGATCAAGACGTATGAAGATGGCAACATCGATGTTATCGTGAGCGCCAAGAATAGCGCCCGGAAAAAATGTTTGTGGATCCGGCATTTTGATAATGCCGGCGACCTGATTAAAACTGTAGTGCTCGAGCCCGAGGAAAATAAGAATTTGATTTTTGGGAGGGCGGCCAAGATGGACAACGATAACCAGGTGATTGCCGGCGTATACGGAAAAAGCTCGGAGTATTCACGCGGTATTTTTGTCGCGGAAGTGAGTCCGTTTGGTGAATACGTTATTCGCTATTACAATTTTGCCGATCTTCAGAACTTCTTTCATTACATGAAGGCTAATCGTGAAAAAAGAATAAAAGAACGGATTGAACGAAGACGCGTGAAAGGAAAGAAAATTAAATTCAATTACCGCTTCCTGGTTCATGAACTTATTCCTTATGGCAATCAGTTCGTCATGCTGGGAGAAGCGTTTTATCCCACCTACTCCAACCGGTTTAACTTGTACAATACGCAGTTGCCGAGTAACCCTTCTCCGTGGAGTTACGGCATTTCCAATCGGGTCGCTTACAGCAGTAGCAGCCCTTATCGGTCGGACGTAGTTTTTGACGGATTCCAATACACACATGCCATCGTCATTGGCTTCGACGCCCAGGCAAAATTATCGTGGGACAATAGCTTTGAAATTAATGGCCTCAAGAGTTATCAACTTGAGCAGTTCGTTAAAATACTGCCCGAGAAAGACAAAATTGCGCTGATTTATCTTTATGCAAACGCTATCCGTTCCAAAGTCATTAATAATAATCAGGTGCTGGAGGGCACCATGCAGGATCCCATCAGGACCGCTGATCAAAAGTCATTGAACAGCAGTGTGCAATCCAGCAAGCTGGAGTATTGGTATGCCAATCATCTTTTCGTTTATGGTGTTCAGGATATTGTCGACAACCAAGAGGTCAGTCATAAAGTGTTTTTTATCAACAAACTAAGTCCGCCGTAGTCCTAACTTTACGATACATTAGCCATTCTTAAACTTCTCCGGTATGCAAATTTTAGGTCGCTCCGATCGTGTTGACCTTCCCGGCCTAGGATTGGAAAACATCCACGCTAAAATCGATACCGGAGCGTATAATTGCAGCCTCCACTGTACCAGTAATGAAGTGGTGAATGGTATATTGGAGTTCGTTTTGCTTGATGAGGAGCATCCTGAATTTACAGGGCATAAATATTTTTTTAAGAAATTTGCCCAACGTGAAATAAAAAATTCGTTCGGAGAAGCTGAACTTCGTTATGTGATCAAAACAAAAATAAAAATATATGACCGGTTGATCCGGGCTGAATTTTCGTTGAGCAATCGGGGAAATTTGAAATTTCCGGTTTTACTGGGTCGTAAAATTTTGCGGAACCGTTTTCTCATTGATGTAACCAAAAAAGATTTATCTTACGAATGGAAAACAAGTTCAACCCCCTGATGGTTTATCGCTTTATTTCTTCGGTAGATTAAAATTCAACATTGATGAATGTCGCTATACTTTCACGCGATCCCAAGCTCTACTCCACGCGCAGACTAAAGGAGGCCGGCGAGAAACGTGGCCATAAAGTGGAGATCATCGATCACATGAAATGTGTACTGCTCATCGAAAAGAAAAATCCGATGGTGTGGTACAACGGCCGGAGGCTCGATTACTTTGACGCCGTCATTCCGCGGATCGGGGCGTCTGTCACTTTCTATGGTGCCGCCGTGGTTCGTCAATTTGAAATGATGAAAGTGTTTACCGCCATTGAATCGCAGGCACTCATTCGCTCACGCGACAAATTACGCAGCATGCAGATTCTTTCCCGGGCCGGTCTGGATTTACCGAAAACTATTTTTATGGACTACTCCAAAGACACCGAAGGGGTAATCGAGGCGGTGGGCGGAGCTCCTGTCGTGATCAAACTTTTAGAAGGAACTCAAGGGCTTGGCGTTGTGCTTGCCGAAATAAAAAAGCTGCACAAATCGGTTATAGAAGCATTCCATGGTGTGAAGGCCCGTATCATCGTCCAGGAATTTATTAAAGAAGCCAAGGGCGCAGACATTCGCGCATTTATTGTTAATGGCGAGGTAGTGGGAGCAATGCGTCGCCAGGCACGCGATGGCGAGTTTCGCAGTAATTTGCATCGCGGCGGGTATGCAACCATCGTCAAACTAAACCGGCATGAGAAACATACTGCGATCATTGCTGCAAAAAAAATGGGCCTCGATATTGCCGGTGTGGATATGTTGCCCTCCAAACGTGGCCCACTGATTATCGAAGTCAATTCATCTCCGGGATTAGAAGGAATCGAAGGCGCTACGAAAGTCGACATTGGCGCTAAAATTTTTCACTACATTGAAGCAAACGCGGGCAAGAAGAAAATTCAGAAGGACAAAATAAATGCATAGGGAATGGGATTTAGGTGTTAGGTGTTGGGTGTTGGGAAAAATGGATTTCAGGATTGTTGAAACTAAATTTCTTTTCACATGATCAAATCTTTAGAAGAATTCAATGTTTATAATCTTGCGTTGGATCCGGGTGAGTATGGAAATCAGCTGCTGGGTGGGCCCATTTTGAAAAAGATACAATTGGAAAACAACTGGTGAGAGCATCTGATTCAATCGCTGCGAATCTTTCCGAAGGACTTGGTATCATACGAAGGAGATGAAAAACTTTAGTTACCATTCAAGAGGGTCACTGTTTGAAACCAAAACATGGCTGACAAAAGCAAAGAGCAGAAATCTTATCGACCAAAAAATTATTCACCAAACTAATCGCTGACCTCGAAATTATCGGCAAAATGCTGAACAGCTATATCAACACACTAAAACCACCAAGCCATAAGACCAAAGTCCCAAGACCCAAGAAGTCCTAAGACCTCAAGCCCTAAGACCCAAGTCCTAAAACCTAATGCCCAATGCCTAATCCCCAATGCCAAATGCCCTAATGCCTAACCCCCATGCTCAAACCCATAACCATAGTCGACCACACCATTGGACCCGGTGAGTTTAAAGAAATCAACATCAACATCGCGCGACTGCCATCACGAACCCTGATCGAGACACCCATTTATATTTATCGGGGAATTGAAGATGGACCGGTGTTGGCACTCACGGCGGGTATGCATGGTGATGAAATCAACGGCATGGAGATCGTTCGAAGAATTATTGACCTGGGCTATAACCGGGTAAAAAGAGGAACGGTCTTGTGCATGCCGGTGATTAACGTCTACGGCTTTCTGAATTATTCCCGCGAAGTACCGGATGGCAAGGACATCAACCGGTCTTTTCCCGGAACTAAAAATGGTTCACTGGCAGCGCGCGTTGCTTATCACATGACACATGATGTTTTGCCTTTCATCGATTATGGTGTTGACTTTCACACCGGTGGGGCGATGCGCACGAATTATCCGCAAGTCCGTTGCGTGATGCATGAACAAATCAATGTGGAGTTGGCCAATGCTTTTCACGCACCCTTCACCATCGATGCACCGTTCCGTCCGCACTCCCTTCGGCTTACAGCCTCGAAAAAAAATAAACACATCATCGTTTATGAAGGCGGAGAGTCCGTCCGCTTTGACCAACATGCAATTGAAGAAGGTATCAACGGCACGTTGCGGTTGATGAAACACCTGGGAATGATTGATGATGCTCCCAAACCGAAAGAAGAAAACAGAATCATCTGGAGCTCCTCGTGGGCACGGGCCCATACTGCCGGGTTGTTCCAACCCACGATCATCTGCGGGCAACTCATCGAGAAGGATCAATTGGTGGGAACCCTCACCGATCCTTTTGGAGAATACAAAGAGAACGTCAAATCGCCTTCAACAGGCTATGTGGTAGGGCTCAACAATAATCCGGTGGTGAATGCCGGAGATGCGCTCCTACACATTGGACTGGATAATGTTTGTAAGATTGGTGGCTCCGGGGAGGAGTGAGTCAGCAGGTAGTAGGTGGTATGCATTGGGCATTGGGCGTTAGGCATTTGGCATTTGCAAATAATAAAATGAAAATGATAAAGGCTTCGGTAATTTTTATTGCACTGTTTGGTTGCCTTGTCTCGCAGGCTCAAAAGGTGAAAGAACATTCGGAAGTGATAACGGAGCTGGTCGAAAAAATTGAAGGCATAAAACCTGTCGGAAAACAATTTCGGATTGCGGTGGTTCCGTTTGTGTGCTCTAACCCTGCGGATGCTTCCAAAGCCTTTGGTGAATACCTTACCGAATCAATTACGGGAAAATTATCGGAGAAACCCCAGGTCTTCAAAGTATTTGAACGCCAACGCCTCGATGCGGTCTTCAAAGAAAATGAACTGATGCTCAGCGGTATGATGAAACCCAGCGAAGCCCTGAAGATCGGGCAGCTTCTTCCGCTTGACGCGCTGTTTTCAGGCACCTACACAAAATTGAAGACCTACGTGGAAGTGAGCGGACGCTTGATCGATGTGGCCTCCGGCGAAATAATGACCAGCTATTCCGGAAGAATTAAGATGTCGAAAAACATTAAAACATTATTTGACGCGCCTGCTGCAACACCGGTGACGCAAACTAATCCGCAAACCTCCACCCCGGCCAAACTCACCATCATCAATCAGATAACTCCTTCGCAGCAGGCGGCCACAAAAAGCAAAGAAGAAATCTGCAAACTGAAAGTAGCGGCCTTCAGGGTTTACTTGGAAGATCTCTCCACCCCGGAAAAAATAAATACCGCCGTGGCCGAAGGGATGAAGACGCCGTTTGATAACCAATGCGGGCAGCTTCACGACGATCTGATTTATTCCCTGACACGGTATCACCTCTACCCAGTCAATTACAAAAGATTCCTCGCCGCCACCCTAGACACCATTGCTTTTCCCGCCAACGATGAGCGCGCGTATGAAATCTGCCGCTACTGGGATGATGACAAGCACATTGATGAAGAAGAATGGCGATCGGGATTCGCAGCCATGCGAAAGGTGGGCAACTATTCACTCTCCAGTTACGTGAGTTACCTGATCGGGCGAACCGAAGATGCCACTGAACAATTGAAAGACCGGATCAATCAATTGATGACCCTGGCGCAAAATCAAAAACTCGGACTGCCCCGCCCCATGGCCTACAACGATGCGTTCTTTGAAGTGTGGGAAGGTTTGGACAAGAATCTTGATTTGAAAATATATCTGTACGAAACTTTCTCCAAAAACCTGACCTTGGACGGCAAATACGCTCCGAAGATTTTTTCGAAGCTCAATGGGTTGTATAAAGATTCGGAGAGTCAGCAGGACAAAAGCAAAGTGATAAACTGGCTCATTCGTTTTTTTAATGACTACTCATTTGAGAAATCCCACGAGGAGTTATATGAACTGGCCTTTGCCTTTCAGCTCACCACCAACGAGAGTACCAACCAACGCATCCGCAAAGAATATCCCGCTCCTGATTTAAAAATTTTGGTAGATCAGTGCAAAAGCCGGTTCACGGAATATGCACTGCTCTCGCCCTACAACAGCCAGAAAGAGGATCGTATTAATTTCTGCGCTCAAAATAGCATCGCCGTTCCGGGTGTGATTCCCACCATGGCGGAGGCGGATAACATTCTCAAGGGCCAAAACCTCGATGAACAATTGCGGGTGACGAAACTAATGGTACAGATGAAAGAAGTTTCCAAAACCCTGGAGCCAACGCTCATTGCCTTGCTTGACAGAAAAAGCCTGGACGACAAGGAGAAAATGACAGCGATACAATCCCTGGAGACCGAGGTGCTGGGTCATTTGAAAACCAGCAGCCCAAGAGCCATTGAGCGGATGACACAAATGGTGACCAGCTTCAACTACCAGGAAGCCGACCGCGCCAAAGCAGCGCTCGTAGAAATCGGCAAGCCTGCCGTCCAGCCTTTGATTAAAAAACTGCAAACCACCTCCGAGCAAGACGATGGACTGCGTTACCAGATCATTCTAATGCTGGGAAAAATAGGCAAAGATGCCAAGCCTGCCGAAGCCACCTTAAAAAATTTGCTTCAAAAAACAACCAACAGCGATGTGCGGTATGTTATTGAGGCGACGCTGGATGCGATAAAATAGCTTACGGGGTTTCGAATAATTGTAATTCATTTCAATTTTACCTTACTCACTCCGTAAGGACTTCGTGGGGTTATCGGATGCAGTCCTGAAAATCGTTGAGCTTGTGGTTGAGATGCCGGTGATGAAAATCGCGAGCGTGCTCAACATCATTGTTAAAAATCCGATCTCTATGTGCTGGGCATACAAGTTACCAAGCAAAGCATTGGTGAGGAAATAACCTCCGCTGCCTCCCAACAACGCCGCCAGAAGAAGAATAATCGCGAACTCTTTGTTAAGCAATTGAACAATGCTTCTTACACTTGCCCCTAACACTTTTCTGATTCCAATTTCTTTTGTTCTTTTCTGAACGTTCAAACTGGCGAGAGCATAGATGCCGGAGGCGGACAGGATGCAGCCCAGCAGGGTGATGAAAAAGAAAATCTGTTTCAGGTTTTGGTTTAATCCTGCTGTTTCTTCATAAACAATATCTTCCTGCGATTTACTTTCAAAAGGATTTCCAGGAAATACAACCTTCCATTCCTTTTCCAGCGAGACGTGCACTGGCTTAATCTTGCCAGGATCGGTCCTTACCACCATGATTTTATAGTCTGCGGGGTTGGCTAACATAAAGATGTGTTCACTGTTATCCCTTTGTTTCAAACCGCTTAAATGATTCGGATAAACACATAAACCTTATTTCTTATCAGGTGACGAATAGCCACCTTTACATAAGTTCTTATCATGGCAAGGTTGATTTAACCGATGCGCCTTAGACAGAATAATTATGAGCCAGGTTACAGGGGCTGGAATCTGATGTAGCAAGGTGATTGAGGTATAGAACGAACGTTCCAGGCTTCGCCCTTGTTGTGTCAGTTATTTAATGATGGGAAAA
>Ga0210403_10000627_pt1 | contig 36206 bp, 69 predicted proteins | sample IncBWC19MmetaG_FD_150863 | JGI IMG/M metagenome (GOLD analysis project Ga0210403, IMG submission 150863) | Forest soil microbial communities from Barre Woods Harvard Forest LTER site, Petersham, Massachusetts, United States - Inc-BW-C-19-M | ecosystem: Environmental > Terrestrial > Soil >...
TCGCGTATTTGATGTCTGCTGGGAGAGCGTGCACCTTGATCCGCTTGCCCTCCTCATAAAAGCCCTTCAACGCGGACGGTATCAGCTTGTCTAACTCCTCGTTGAATGCCTCGAAGTAAATCTGAACCTCTCGTTGTGTCACGCTTCCTCCTCCACTCCCTGCGGGTGTGAACATGTTGCCTCCTCGTCGTCTTTCTTGAACTTCTCAAGCAGCCCCTTGAAGTCTGTCACGTCATCAGGGCCATCCTCTACCAGACAGTTCAGACAGGCCCCGTTGCCGAAGGGGGTTAAATAATCGACCAGTGCTTGCCAGTCTTGTCGTTGACTATCTCGAATCATGTTGTCTCCTAGTATCCGAGATCAGTGAAGACACAGACCTGCCAGTCGCTTCGCTTCTGTCGGATGTTGTCTTCGTGAATGTCGCTCATCGTGACGCCCGCCAGCTTGCTCACCAGCGACCGCACGACCTTGCCCAGCAACTCGACCTTCTGCTTCTCGTTGATCGCCGGATAATATTTCATCACGACGATGCCGTGCTTCGCATCGTAGTAATAGACAATCGGCAGATGTGGTGCGAGTACGTCAATCCGGGCCAGACGCCCGAGGCGATTCATCTCTGCCTTCGAGTGTGCGATCCCTTCGCTGTAGTCATCGGTGCCCTCACGCAGAGGGGACTTGACCACAAGGTCAGTGCCCTTGATGCGGCACACTTCGCGGAACACACCGTGTCCCAGAAACTGAAACTTGAAACCGAGATCAGCCCACTGCTTGGGTGTCACGGGCTTATTTTGTCGTATAAGCCTCAGGGCCTTCGTCGTCGTTAGCGGCGTTGTTTTCTTTGCTCGTGGCATTGGCTCTCTCCCGTTCGACCTTCATCTTGCGGTACATGTTATCGATATCACCGTCCACAGCGGAGCGGATCGCACTGCCCCATCCAGTCTTCTGTGTGAAGTCGGTGATGAAGTTGAGTCGGCCCTCGATCATCTCGACGGCGTGCTCTAACTTCGCTTGTCTTTCTTGGTCGCTACGGGATTTGACCCTGAGGGTTTTCAGCACTTCAACCCCAGAGGCGAAGAGATCACGCAGTTCGTTGTAGTGATCCCAACGCGTGCCCTTCTCTAAAAGATTTGGCTTGAGGCTCTCATCCTCCATGCAGTCTCCTAGTTTCGGTCGTATGCTCGGTTCAGCCAGCCTTGCAGAAATTTCTGTCGTGCGGGATTCGCCGCCACGAGATCGCGATAGAACTGAGCCTGTGTACTTTGTAAACTCAGAATGACCTTCAGCGATGGCTGCGTGTTCAACTCATCGAGCGTCTTCGGGCCGAGTATGCCATCAGCAACCAGTCCGAGAACCGACTGCACGATCTTGTGGGCACGCCCCGCTCCCATGTTCACTGCCATGTCGAAGACCTTGTTCGCGACGGCCTGAGCGAGAATGCGGTCGTAGTGATACGCGTCCCACCAGCATTGCCGATAAAAACCCTCAGCGTCGTGCTGGGTCATCATCTTCACGTCTGCGATGTCAACGTCGCCATCGTGATTCAGATCGCCCGCCAGCCCCTGTGACTTGAGCCATCGCAGTGAGACGCCGAAGTTCGTCGCCCCGCCCGGATCGCCCACCACGTTGTTGAATCCGCCCTCATGCCGCAGCACGATAGGAATCGCCAGTTCAAACATTGCCATGATACCACCTCCACGTTCGACTCTTCCAACCCCAGTGATACTCCATGTCCCACTGCACACGACAGGGAATCGACACCGTGATGTACCAACTCGATCTCACCCAGCCATTGACTGAGGTGAGGTACTTCTCGTCGTGCCCGATCTCGATGCCTATTTTCATTTCAACCTCTGCTCGATAACAACATGGTTCACAAGTAGCAGGTTGTGACAGCCGATGCCCTGCACTGTTCGGTGGGCCTGTCGCTCGTAGGTCATCACGAACGGTTCAGAGACGCCCTGAAACTTATCGACAGGCAACCCGCAGAACAGAACGGACTCATCGTACAGCATGTACGTACCGAGGGGGTTGATCCTCAGGTTTAGATTCCCGTCGATGTTCGAGACGGCGTCACTGGTCTGTGTGAGCGAACCTGCAAGGTACATGAGAGGATTGTGGTCGTAGCTGACGGTGCCAAGAGAGTTTTTGCGGTTCGATGTCGTGGCACAGTGCCCCAGACTCACGAGCACCGTGACCACGATTCCAAGGAACAGACCTGTTAACATTCTAGCGGCGAACGTTTTGCTCATCATGCCATTGCTCCTCTTCAGTCTTCAGGATGTGAACTTCGTTTTCGATTCGCAACTCTCGCACAAGAACATAGAGGGAGACGCCGAGTCCGAGGATGGAAGCGATGCTCCCTGCTATTGTCAGTGCGATCATTTGTTGTCTTTCTCCAGAAACTTGTTGCTCACGATCTTCAGCTTGCCACGTGTTGTCGTGTTGCCGACGATGCGGATCACGACACCTTCGCGGATGCCAGTGGCTCCGGGCACTGTCGTCTGTCCATCAACCCACGCAAAGACGATTGGCCCAAAGGATGCTCCGGTCGAGTAGACAGGGACGCAGAGGTTGAAAGAGAACCCCGCATCGCCCGCGAACGTCCACGTGTTAGCCTTAGGGTCGTACACGTCGAACGCGAAGAAGAACACCTCGCCGTTCTTCGCCCCGTAGCGAAAGTTGTCGCCCTGTGTCGGGCCTACTTCGCCATAGAGCACCAGCCCCGGATTCTCGCGGCACCACTTCTCGATCTGGGGGAACTGCCGTGCGGCCTTCCACCAAACGTTCGCACCGTCCTGCTTCCACTGCTCGTGAGAGCCAGCGTAGAAGACGCCCTCGGTGAAGGTGTAGCGGGCATTCGACCCGTGTATCTTCTCCGTGATCTGAACCAGCGTGCCCTCAGGCACCCAGTTCTTGTGATTCTTGTATGCGTCCACGTCGTAGATGGGATAGTTGAACGCGACTTCCTGTGCGAGAGAGCGGCCCGCCTTCTTGAAGCCCAGCTTGTAGAGCGTCCAGAAGAACCAGCCCTTCAGAGTCTTCGGGTAACGACGCTTCGGAGCAGCAGCCGTCTCAGCCGCAGTCGATTCCTTGTCGAACGCCGGAACCCAGTGCGTGATGCCCAGCAACTCGCTGACATCTGCACCCTCGTGGGTCAACTCATCCGCGATGGATGTGGTGTTGCCCGCCGTAACTGCAAAGTCTCCGATAGGCAACAGCAGCCCCTCGCTGAACTCTTTGCGAAGCCGCTTGACAGTGATACGACGCCGACGTTCGGGCACTGTGCCATCGATGCCGACGTGCTCACCCCAGATGAACTTGAACGGCTCAGTCTGCGGAACAACGGAGTCAGGCTGGACGTACACAGCGAGATCGCCCACCTTGAAGTTGCCCTTGCCGATAACGATCTGATAGCCGCCCACGTCAGTCAGTTCGAGTTTCGTCGTCTCTGGGTCTGGGTGCGGACGGAGGTTCTCGATCCGCACGACGTTGGCCTGATGGTTAGCTTTCTTTGGTTCCATTGTTCTCCTCCACCTTGCGGACGTGCCGTGTGCACTTGCACGGCTTGTTGCACTTCGAGCAACGCCACGAGCCGAGCGTGCCTTCGGCCTCAGGCTTCGCACCCAGATACGTCTGGGTGATGCGGTTCGCTGCCACGAGCGGCGTCTTCTTCGCCACTTCGTTGCAACAGACGGAGAAGTATGCGAACTTCGCATCCTTCAGTGGGTCACGCACGACAACCGGGGCGGGCTTCTTGCTCTGCTTCTTCGACATGATTCCTCCTAGATGGTGAGTGTTGGAGAGCACCCCTGTCATTCCCTCGCAACAGGGCAAGACGGTGAGGTTGCGTCCTCCACGGTGTGGGAGGCATCACCAGACCAGCGACCCCTTGGGCCTTGCCAGCCGAGATGCTCTCCAACACTCACGTGTTGGTTGCCTTGTATATAAGGCTTTAGGGGTTCGATGTTCTGAAACACCCCGTTTATGAGGCTGGTGTCTGGGGGACGGAGTCGGTTGCCGCTTTCGCTGCCGCAGCCAGCATAACGTCCCTTCGAGCCATTGCCTCTACTTGAATCTTCGCATACAGGGGTTCCTGTGTCAAGTCCATTCTTCGATAATTTTCACCACCGAAGCCGTACCAGCCCTTGGGAACTCCGTTGCCTGTGCCGTTCTTCACGTCTTCCTTCGTCTGATCGCCCTCGACCACGGCACCGATTGAGATGGCGTAGGTGATTGTATCAGCTTTCAGATCGAAGCCCTTCGCGTAATAGAGATCGACCACAGTCTCACGGAACGGCGGGCCGACCTTGTTCTTCACGTTCTTGATCCGCATCTTGTGACCGATGTGCGTACCCTGCTCGTCCTTGATCTCGCCGCCGTCTGTCTTCGAGAGACGACGAACTTCGAGACGCACCGACGACCAGAACTTCAACGCACGTCCGCCAGTCGTGACTTCGGGATTGCCGAACATGACGCCGATCTTCTCACGCACCTGATTGATGAAGATGACGAGACAGTTCGCACGGTGTGCCTTGGCGACCAGCTTACGCATCGCCTGTGACATCAGTCGTGCTTGCAGACCCATGTGGCTGTCGCCCATGTCGCCTTCGAGTTCAGCCTTCGGCACCAGAGCCGAGACTGAGTCAACGACGATCACGCCGAACGCCCGTGTATCGAGTGCAGCATCGACAACTTCCAACGCTTGCTCTCCGTAATCCGGCTGGCTGATGACGAGGTTATCGACATCGACGCCCAGCGTCTTCGCGTAGTTGGGATCGAGTGCGTGCTCCGCGTCAACGAACAACGCGTACTCGCCAAGCCTCTGTGCCATTCCCACGAAGTGCAGAGCGAGAGTCGTCTTGCCGGATGATTCAGGCCCGTAAATTTCGATGACGCGACCGCGAGGCATTCCCCCGCAGGACATCAGCGTCTCATCGAACGTTGGCATCCCAGAGACTAGGCAAGGGAGACGAACGCCCGTCTTCTTGCCCAGCTTCTGGATCAGTTGTGTTTCGTACTCGGTGTTAAACGACCGAGTCAGCCCCTCGATTGCCTTCAGCTTCTCCGCTTTCGACAACTGGGGTGCTACTGGCGGCAACTTCTCCGCTTTCGCTTTCACCGCTTGCTGCTGGTGTAGAACTGGTTGGTTGTCCTGTGGGTTGTTCTTGACTACCAGACTCATTTGCTTTCTCCAGTGCTGCCTTGGCTTCCGCCTCCTGCTTCATGAAGTGGATGACCGTCGCCATATAGCGAACGAACATCTTGAAAAACTTCTGACCACGCATACCGATGAGCGGGCCTTTGCCGTGGGTGCGGAAGAACTGATCCGCCGTCTCCACGAGTTGAGGGTGAGTGTTGAACCACTGAAACCAGCAGTTCTCACAGTTATTCTTCGGCTGGTTTATCATGTCGATCCGGTGACCGCAGTTGGTCAGGAGGACGTGACGCACCGTGAAGTACTTCCCACGCATCGCCCGGATTAGCTGCGGGGTGATCGCGGGGTACTTGCCGTCTTTGTCCGGGCGAAACTCCGGTGGGATGCGTTCGAGTTCCTCGGGCGTGAGTCCCCCGTACGGCTTTGGTTCGGCTGCGGTCGGTTGCTCCGCTTGAACTGTTCCTTCGGGACTAGCCCCGCTGTCGCCTTGTAAAACTCCGCTCGTTTCTGGTTCCATGCTGCCTCCGTCATCCATGTGGGTTTCTTCACTCCTCGGTCGATCCGTGCCGCTGCGATGCCGTACTTCTGAAGGATTTGAAACTTCTCATCCTTCGTTGGTTCGGCGTCAGGCCCGCCTAGCTCATAGGCCACCTGTCGTCTCACGACGGTATCCAAGGTCGCCCCCGTGTCCATCCGCTTGCGACGAAGGTTCAGGCGTTCCCGCTTCTCCCGCTTTTTCAGTTCCAACTCCTCGGGAGTGTGTGGGCACACCTTGCATTCCAGCCACAGACCTTTGTGAATCTTTGTTGCCATGTGTTGCCTTCTTTCTACTGCTAGATTTAACTCCAATCTTTGCGTCCATCAGATCGATCTGAAAGCTGACGACTTCTTGCGTGAGGTAGCCGAGGTGATACGCGGTCACCTCGTTCTCCATGATTGTGACTCCACCGAAGTCCACCATCATGCAACGAATCGCGTGCCAAGACTCGTGCGAGATCACACCCGCAGGAGAGTTGCCGATCCTGAAGAACAGATGACTGTGTCCACCCTCTGCACTCGAATGCAGTGCTCGGGCACCCTCAGACGCTCCAGCCGATCCGTAGCGGGCCTTGCGAGACGCCGCGATGTCGTTCGTGAAAATGACGTGAACCTGATAACCAGACCAGACGGGAAACTTGACAACCCGTTCATAGTCGCCGTGTTTCGTGCGTTTGACCTTGCGACGAGGATATTTCATCAGACCCTCTTGTGACGGAAATAAAGAGTCGGCGGGTGAAGCCCGATCTCGATGAACTTGGCACCTAATCGCTGCTCCCACGAATGCCGCCTGTCGCCTAGCATCTTCTGTGCGAACATCTCGCGGTCGAGAGCGTCGTCGCTGTCGTACCACGTGTACGCCGCCCAGAAGTGCAGATGATACTTGGTCGCGACCAGAGCCTCGACCACTCGCTCGACATCGCAGCGGAACTCTGAAGGCAGCGGCTTTGCCTTGTCCACCGATCCTCCACCACCTCCGCTGGGGTTGATGTTCACGCATCCAATGAGAGTGACGTTAGCCCTTGTTTTTCGATAGGCTTCGAGCACTTGATCGAACGCTCTTTTTTGCTTTCCGAAGTTTGGGACTTTCTTCTTTTTGTTCATAGCCGCCCTTCGCACGAATCTTCACCGTCCAGTCGTCAATGTACTTGATGGCGACGTGAGGGTCGATGCCAACCTTTCGAGCGTACTCGATCCACGCTACGACTTTTTTGTTACACAGGAAACAAAGCAGACCCCGGTTGCACTTGCCACAGTAACGTTTCTGTCGCCGGGGACAGCACGCGTGATCGTGGTCTTGGTAGGGTTGGAACTGGGTGAAGGAACGACGACAGATGGCACAGGCGTTGAGTTGTTCTTGGCGTTTTGCATTGTGCTCCTCCAGTGTCTGATTATAAATCTCGCGAAGGCGTTTGTCCTTCGCCTTCTCACTGCTAGTCATGGATGCCTCGGACGTGCTCAATCGGCTCATCCGAGTTGGTGGGCTTAGCCCAAACGCGTTTCCGATTCTTCTCCAGCTTCGCAAACGCCTCGTCTATCAGGTCATCGAGCGTCATACCCGCACGACGTGCCGCGTCGAAGGTGAGGAAGAGACAGTCCGCAAATTCTGAACGGTCGCTGATGTCGGCCTGTGCTTCTACAGCTTCCTTTGCCAGATGCTTGAGTGCCCCGATAGGCCCTCGCTCTTGGTCGGTGCCGAACGTCTCCTGTGACCACGCCGCGTGCTCACGCCAGAAACGTGCGACCTTCTCACCTGTTGACAGATGCAGTGTGTCTAGTCTCATTTCTTCCTCGCTAATCTTTCGCTGATGAGTTTCGAGGCTTGCCCCGAGTTCATCTGGTCGTACAGGAACTGCTTGTGAGGGAACAACTGCTCCAGCATCTTCCGCTGGCCCTTCGTGACAGGCTTGCCGTGCCACGTTGCCTCACGCAGAACCTTGGTGAGCGTCATCTTGTTCACACGCTTGCGAACCTGTTCGTCGCTCACCTTGAATATCTCTTCCATCGTCGGACGCGTGCCGTGCAATTCAACGTCGTTGATCCGGCCTACCAGTTCCCAGCGACCAATGGCGTTCTCGTAAACTTTCAGGAAGCCCGCCCGCGTGTCGCCTTCCTTGGGGACGAGCATCTTGTATCCGCCGTCAACCGCCTTGAACCACATCAGTTCGCTGTTCTCTTCGACTTCCTTGGGGAATCGAATCTGGAAGAGATCGACCTGCTCGATGAGCCAAGCCGCCTTCTCCATCGACTCCAGACTGTCGAAGTTCACGCCCGGATGTTCTTCCTTCAGTGCCTCCAACTCCTCGACCACCTCAAGCAACGAGCGGCCCTTCAGATCGAGATAGGCTTGCATGCCCATCAGTGTCGGCAGCGTGAGCAGTGTGTGCTTCGTGGTGCCGTCCACAACGTCGATCACGATCAAATCCAGCTTGCCCGGATACAGTCGGGTGCCGCGACCTACCATCTGGGTAAATAGGATGCCACTTTGGGTAGGACGAGCAAGTAGTACGCACGCAATGCCCGGATCGTTGAAACCCTCAATGAGCAGATTGCAGTTACAAAGTACACGAATTTTTCCTTCACGGAACGCCTCCAGTTTCTCAGCCCGCATCGGATCGTCGCCCCAGACTGCGGCGGCTTCGACGCCCCGGATGTTGAACGCCAGAGCCTGTGCCTTGGCGTGCTCGATGTCAACGGTGAAGCACAGCGTGCGTCGGCCCTCGGCCTTCGCCATCCACACGTCCACGATCTGATTGTTCCGCTTGTGGTTGTTCACCGCAGCGGACAGTTCACTTTTGACGAAGTCGCCGTCATTGCTCGACACATCAGCCAGACTCGTGTCTGTTACGGTTCGATATCCTCGAATCGGGACGAGCCACTTGTCTTTGATCGCCTGTCTGATTGAATAGACGTAAGCGACTTTCTCGAATAAGTCCGAAAGGGGTTCGCCGTCAGGACGGTTCGGAGTCGCAGTAACGCCCAGCAACAGCTTATGAGTATCAGCGTGAAGGCTTCCTGCCGCGTCAAGGATGCGGCGATATCCATCCGTGACCCCATGATGAGCCTCATCGATGACGACTTTGTCCACGTTGTCCCAATTAAATCGACTGACACGTTTGGTATCCTTTCGACCTAGCGTTCCAACGCAGGTGCTGATGACATCGTCGCCCGTTTCATCGGCGTACGATCCTGACATCTCGATGCCGACCTTGATGCCCGGATTCCACTCCAGCATCGCGTCGGCGTTCTGCTTCACCAACTCCTCGGTGTGTGCCACGACTAACATCTGTCCGGGCAATCGACTTTTCATCGCCTCGTACAGCTTGGAGAACACGACTGTCTTGCCAGTCCCGGTCGCCATCACGTGCATCATCCGACGCACGCCCTTGTCGTATTCACTGAGGGTCGCTTGCTCCGCTTCCATCTGATACGGTCGATCCTGCATTGGTCACCTCAGGCTTCTTTTCTAAAAACAACACGGGGTGCGGATCACCGTTGCCCAACTGGATGAGTCCAAGGAACTCCCGCACGCGGTCGGAACCCATCATCACTTGCAGTGTGATGCGTTCTTCGTTGGTGATCGTCCTGAACAGATCGACGGTGATGTGCCGCTTTGGTGTACCGCTTCGGCTGTACGCGACCTTCTCTTCGCGGATGCCGTAGTACTTCTCCAGCAGAGGCTTCATCGCGATGTACACGTCGAAGGCTCGGTCGCTGTCGATGTCGATTAGCAACTGATTCTCAGCCGGGAAGATCACTTCGAGGTTGTTGTCTTCGGCCTCTTTGATCGCTCGGTCAGAGTTCGGCTCATCGAGATCATAGTCGTGTTGCACACTGCGAGTGATCGCCGCGACTTCATCATTGAGGGGATCATTCAGTTTCTTTTTTGCCAACGCGTTCACGACGGTCTGTCCATCCGGTAGCACGTCGCCGCCGAAGAGTACCTCTCCCAGAGAACTGCTCGGTAGTCCGCTCATGGTTTCCATCCTTTCAGCCGCCAGAATCTCACGCGGAGATCGTTGGTCAGCACGTCCAGAACTTCGATTCGGAGTCGTCCCGCGTGCTCATCGTCGTGACACTTACGACATAGCGTGAGCAGGTTGGTCATTGAATGTTCGCCCCCAGCACTTCGATACTCGACGTGATGGGGGTCTAGCGTTTGACGGTTGCCGCAGTGACGGCACTTCCACTCATCCCTAAAGTATATCGCCTTCCGCAGCGGCTCGGGCAAGGGGGATTTGGGCATAGTATTTCCAGTTCTGGTCGAAGTCCACGATGATGATGTCATTTGGCATCACCTGTCCGGTTGACATCAGCCGTCCAAGGGGGAGGGCGATGTGCTTCTCGATCACGTGCTTCAAACCGCGTGCGTTGTATCGCCTGTCGTATCCTTCCTTCAGCAGTTGCCGGATAGCAGCGGGCGACACGTTGAACTCGAAAGGTACAGGTGCACTGAGCATGATGCGGTCGCTCAGGTCGTTCAGTTGCAGCCCCAGCACCTCTGCGATCTCAGACTCGGTCAGAGTCTTGAACACCGCGATCTCGTCCAGACGACCGAGGAACTCGGGCATGAACTTGCGGCGTGCCGCAGCCATCACGGTGTCGCTCACCTGCTGGTCGGTCATCTGCTTCTGTCCAGCGTCGAAGCCGATAGATGCCTCGTCGCTGATGTCCGCAGAGCCGACGTTGCTGGTCATGAGGTGAACCGTCTTCGTCATGTCAACCTTCTCGTTCGTCCCCGTGGTTAGCGTCCCTTTGTCGAGGATGCCGAGTAGGAGATTCCAGAGAGAGTCGCTTGCCTTCTCGATCTCGTCCCAGAGAACGATGGTGAAGTCTAGCTCAGGAGTCCGCAGAGCCGCGAGAGACGCGTTCGTAAAGAACGGGTGCGTCTCACGGTGTCCGAGATATCCGGGAGGAGAGCCGACCAACTTTGCGATCTCGTGGCTGTGCTGAAACTCCGCACAGTCAACCTTCAGCATGTGCTTCGGAGAACCGAACAGGCCCTCCGCGAAGGCTTCAAACACGCCAGTCTTGCCGACGCCCGTAGGCCCCAGTCCAAGCATGCTGAAGATAGGCTTCGTCTTGTCGTAGAAGCCGCTCTGATACTTTGCGATTGCGGAGAGGAGGGCCTGTGTCGGCCCCGTCTGTCCGACGATGCGGAGGGAGAGGCGTGACGCGAGTGCCTCAGCTTTGTAACTCTGTCGCTTCGGATCGAGTGTGCGAACTGCCATGCGTCACCTCTATGCGTCTTGGATTTGTTCGTCTTCGGGTTCAAGTTCAGCGGGCTGTTCGTTGGCGACCTGTTCGTCGGTCGGGTTGTAGTTTGGATCAGCGAGGAAGTTCGCACAGATCATTTCGAGTGCGGCACCGTCGCCGGGATCGACAAAGTTTCCATCGTCGTCCTTTGTCTGTGATTCGGGCATGTGCTTCTTCGCCAGAGCCAGAGCGGGCTTCACCGCGTTGTCGCGGGCCAGCTTTTTCAGGTGCACGTTCAGCCAGACCATCGACTCGTCTTCTGTGAGTCCGAGGATCGTATCGACTTCGAACGTGACATCTTCGAGAGACATGTGCAGTGCCTTCTCGGTCAGTTCCTTGATGACGAGGGGCATCGGAACACCCTTGAACTCGCCTTCGAGGTTCAGCTTCGAGATGACACGCAGCTTGCCCATTCCGACAGGCTCGTACGCTGCCCGCTCAAGACCGACACCCTGCATCAGTGCCCTGATCTTCACGAGATAGTAGCTCTTGGTGTACTTGATGTCAAGAGACTTCGCGTACTTGCTGAAAGATTCGTACTCAGGCGAGTAGTAGTGATTGGTCTTCGCCTCGAACAGCAAGTCCATCAGATCGAAGTTGCTGGTGTTCACACCCTTGATGAGTTTGTTGATCTCGCGGCGTACCTTCGCGGCACGCCCAGCTTCGACTTCTCCGACGACCGCTGGGATATTCGGTTCCATGTTTTCTCCTATGGCGGGCACGATGGGATTCGAACCCATGATCTCCACCGTGACAAGGTGGCAGGGACGACCAGACTCCCCTACGTGCCCTCCGGGTTACGCTCGGGCGACGATGCAGCCGCCGACTTCGTACGTGCTTGAAAAGTTTACGCTCGACGCCGGAAGGTTCTCGTCTTCGATGAAGCCCTTGATATCTGCCTCGTCCATGATGAGCAGCGTTTCGCCGTTCAGCTTGAACTCGGTGCCGCTGTACTTGCCAAACACTACGCGATCACCGACGACCGTGTCAACAACTTTCTTGCCGACTGCGAGAACGGTGCCCTCTGCGGGCTTCTCTTTCTCGATAGTCTCGGTGATGAGGACGCTCGACAACTCTTCCTCAGAGATGCGGCGAATGAGCAGAGTCGTGCCGAGAGGACGGAACACTTTCTTCGGTGCCGCCGTCTTCTCTACGACGACCGCAGCCGTCTCAGCTTCGAGTGCCGCACGATCCTCGTCGCTCATGATGTTCCGGTCGATGTCGTTCTCTCCGACGCCGCCAGCAAACTTTGCGGAGCGTGCCCCCGCAGCGAGTGTGTCCTTACGCATGCTTCCTCCTAGTACGTCAGTTCAGATGGGATCACGACGCGAGACGGATCGTCTTGCAGCAGGACGTTCACCTGTCCACCGTCTTCCACGCCGGAAGTCGTGAGGACAACCAGCTTGCCCAGACGCTTCGCTGTGCCAACGATGGCGAGTAGCTCGGGCACGTTGATGACGTTCGGCTTCAGCTTGCCTTCGACCTTCTCGTATCCCTTCACCGAGAAGAACGTCTCAGCCCCGGCATAGCGGAACTTGTTGATGAGAGCCAGAGCGTTCACCTTGTACGCGGCAAACTGTGCCTGTACAGCCTTGAGGGTCGGCTTCACGACCTTGAACTTACGGATTTTTGTTGCCATGTTTCCTCCTATGTGTTGTGTGCATCGACCATCGGGTTCGCCCCGGCAGTCATGTGCTTGACCATCTTCCAGATGACAGGCTTGATGTCCTTGCCATCCAGCAGTGCGAACAGCCCCGCCGAGTACGGCTTGTTCTCTTCGGTCGTGAACTTCAGGGCATAGGCTTTCCGCAGCCCAGCGAAGTCCACAGGGACGGTGTTGTTTGGTTGCAGGAAGTCATTCGGGTTCACGCCTGAGAACGCGTAGCGTGTCTCCACTTCCTTCTCGATTCGTTTGAACTCCAGTGTCAGGGCCTTCAGCCATTTGTTGACGAAGGCACTGAACCACGGAGTCGATTGCTTGAGGTATTCGTCCAACTCTGACGATTGGTTGTTCGCCAAAACTTCCCAGATGCGTTTGGGAGACACGCCCGTGACCATCCGGTGCAGTCGCAGGTACTCGATGTACTTCAACTTCAAGCGGAAGGGCGGTTGGCCCTTCTGATACCACGTGAGCACAAAGCCCTCGTCTCCTCCGTCTTCGAAGACGCCAGTCGCCATTGTGATTCGAACGGCGGCGTCTAGTCCGATGTTGTACGGCTTCGGAGTTGACAGGCCCTTGCTGTCCGCGAACGCGAACAGTGCTCCGGGCGAAAACTCTTCTCCTGTCTCGTTGTTGATGATCGCGAGAAGAACAAGTTCTTGACGCAGCCCGTAGTCAACGACGATCCGCAGATCGCGGTGCAGCCCTTCGAACACAGCGGTGTGGCCCGCAGGGATGCCAAGAGAGGTGCTAAACTTTTTCCGTAGCCACGCGGTCGCCCACTTCGCGTGGATCGAGTGAAACGATCCCTTCGACGCGATGTAGTCAACGCCTTGCCACGTATACAGAGTACACATGAACCCGTCCATCTTTTCCCAGATGGTCGGCTCGTGACCGTTCAACATCTCACCCAGAGTGTCCATGCAGCCGAGTTCGCTGCCGTAGTTGTGAAACTTCTCGAACGGGCGAGAGACGATCTCACCTGTCTCTGTGTTGATGACGATGCCACGGCAACGCGAGGTGACGTGATCCCACTTCTGCTCTTTCACGGTGTCGCGTGCGTAGGCAAAGATCGCCAGCGGAAACTCGTGATGCTTCTGCATCGACACGTACCCTGCATCGATGTACTGCTCCTGAAACTCCGTGGGCGTCAGTCCGATGTAGGTATAGAAGTTCATTTTCCCTCAGTGAGCAGCAGTTGAGCGGGCTGCTCTCCGATGTGGGCGAGTACCTCAGCGGCACGCAGAAGATTCTCGCGGATGGCTTCGATGTGCTCGGTCAGTTGACCAGAGCGGTTGCGACGAGAGGAAAAACTCGACGGCTGCGACTTGAGTCCGATCCAGTAGAAACGATTCAGCATGATGCCTCCTAGTAAGTGAACAGAGATTCGAGTCGAGCATACGCTCCGACATGCCCCGTGACTGCCGTCCACATGTCGCGTGCTCGGACGTTGACAGAGGGATTCTTTGACGGCACATCCCCGTGAGTCGTGACGTACACGGTGTAGCCCGGAAACTGCACAGGCAGCACCTCATCACGGACGAACGTATAAAACTTGGACTGAGACGCGTTCGGTTGCGACGTACGCAGCCAGACCACGATCTTCTTCTCAGCGAAGACGTTCAGGTACAGTTCACCGACTTCAGTCTTCTGTCCGTCAGCGGCGACCGCAGTCTGTGCGGGCACCGTCGTGAAGACACCGCCGACCTGCTGTATCGCTTCGAACACAACTGTGTGTGCGTCTTCCTCCGCAGCCTTAGCAGAGTCTGCGAGTTTGAGAGAGTCCGGTCGCAGTAGATACGCGAGACGGCTCGTCTCTTCATACGCTGTGGTGCGTGGCACCCGCTTCGTTTCGATGAGTGCCAGAAGTTTCTGCTCGTCAGGAAACTGAAACCCAGAGTCGTCGCCCGCGATTTTGATCTGTGTTAGATCAGGCGGAAGCACAGGGGGCTTGCCAGCCTTGACAGGTTTGTCGATCAACTCAGACAGAACGTTCGCTGAGGGAAGATAGCAGTTCTCGAACTTCTGCCCCGCCCACTTGACGCGAACCTTCTCATCCACTAAACCGACGACGCCTTTACCCAGCGTGGGGTGATACACGATCTGTCCTTTGGTGAAAGTCATTTCCCCTCCAGTTGCGAAGTCTCTTCCGACCGCTTCGTGACGGTGAAGCCCTCGCTGATAAGTTTTTGCACCAGCTTCGTTGAGCCGATGCGGATTTTACGGATGTTCGGTTTGCGTCCCTTCGCACGCATGTGCCCGAAGTTCACTTCGAGCAGGTCACGCACGGAGGTGTTCAACGCTGGAAAGTTTGCGAAGTCAACGTTCCACTTCGGCCCACCCTTGCGATCTCGCACGGTGATAAACGGCAACGCTTGCTCCGCAGTGACACCCGCCAGAGTCGCCAGCGTCTCAGCCGTCTTCTGTGCGTCTTTCGTTGCGGAGTAAACGGTGATGACGTATCCGCGAGACTGAAGTTCAACCTTCAGCCAGTTGTACTCGGGGATGTTCAGCTTCGGTTCGTCTCGGTCGAACGTGTCAACGGTGTAGAAGTGCGTCAGACCTTCGGTGACGGCGGCTTCGTAGTCGGCGTCTCGGGAGATTCGCAGCTTCACAGGCTTCGGTTCTTTCAGCAGGGTAGCCGGGAACCAGTTGCTTTCGTCGCCATTGGCGTACCGCACTCGAACGAGGGAACCACTCTCCTCGATCACCTCGACCAGTTCACCGCGATATAATTTTTGCATGTTCCCCCCTACATTCATAGTGACAGAACTGGTGTACCGTGTCAACTGTTTTCTGGGTGATTCGCAATATATTTTGCACGGCACGCCTCGCACTGCGTCCCGTCCTCGAAGCACTTCGTGAGCCGGGAACCCTTGTAGTCAGCCGCCTTCGGGCATTCCTTGCGGTGGGCAGCTTCCTTCGCCGCCTTCTTGATCTCCCTCTCAGCCGCCCGCCGAACCTCGCGGATAGTGTTCATCCGGGCCTCGACCGCACGCCCAGACCGAAAACAGGCTAGGGCATCGAGGTAGGCCGCGAAGTCTTGCTTCTGCAAATCTCGGCCCTCAAGGTGCCACGGTTCGAACGCCGCCGTCTCTTTATCGAGTCGGAGGATGAACCTGTCATCGATCACCTCGTCCGGTTTCTCGCGTTCGAGAGCAGCGGTGTACGCCGCTGTTTGAAGGCAATATTCTACCCTCAGGGCATTCGAACTCTTGTAATCGACCTGCACCCGACGCCGTGTGAACGGTGTGGGGCAACAGAGCGGGTTCTTGCAGCTTGACGCCCACGCGACGTTATCCAGCGTGCCGCAGTACCCGTGGTCTATATGGTACACGGGCCGTTCTGAGTATATCCACTCGATGTCGTGCTCGACGCACCAGAGGATCGCCGCGATGACGCAGGACTCGGCACGCGGGTCTTCCGGCATCAGGGCGATTAGCTCAGCAAGTCTTCGTGTATCAGAGCCAAGAGTCGCCTTGGCAACTTTTTCAAGGTGGCGGTGGGCTTGCGTTCCAACATCACCAGCGTCATTGAGTTTTTCCTTTGCAGCTTTCTTTGCCTCAACGATGAGACTGTCGAGTTCCGTTTCCCAGAGTTCGTACGCATGATTCGGCCCCATGTGTTTCGACAACATCGCCTTGAACTTGTCGAAGCCCTGACGCAGTGCCCAGTTGATGAGCGGCTCGGCTGCGTTGTGTGTTGCTTTCAAAACGGTCGTGACACCGTCCAACGGCACCAGACCTGTCGTCGTCTCGCGGAGCCAGAGCCAGTGAGCCTCACTGAACCGCAACGATTCCGTGCCAGAATAAAAGAGCACGGGCGGCGAAAGATCAGGGTAACGCTTTATGACCAGACTCATTCCCGCCTCCACGCAAAGTACTGCTCCCACTCTTGGTTCATCGGCTTCACATCACGTGCTGGAACCCAGACGCGGCCTGTGACCTGATGCACGATCCTCACCTGTCCGTACTTCGGTTCATCTGCATCGGGCAACTTCTCGATGTGCCCGTAACGCCAGCCGTCATCCCAGTACTGGCAGGCTTCACCCTCGGTCAGCTTGTCCGCCTGTTCTTCGCTCTGCTTGCGGTAGTGTTCGATCAGATCGCGACCGACGACCGCATCAGTCTGGGGGACGGGTTCAGGTTTCGTACGCTTCGATAAACGAGCCATGTTTCCTCCTGAACTATTGTAGCACAGGTGTCAACTGGTTCTTTCGTGCTCGTGCCTTCGCAACGTCGATGGTGATGAAGTTGATACCCCGGATTCCGGTGGACTCTTTCGAGGTGATGTCGTCCTCGTGGACGGTGTCGATGTCCCAGAGTTCCTTGGTCGGGGGATTCGGTCGCGGCGTGTAGGTGAAGGGTTCAGTGGGCGGCATTCGAAAACCAGTATCGACTGTCGGACTCACAGAACCGTCACCTGCTTGCTGCCGCGAGTACTCGGCGTACTCTTGGGCTAGGGTCTTCATAAGCCCGCCACTGCTGCGAACGCTTTCTTGGTGGTCTGCACACCAGCGTTCTTGAGGATACGCAGAAACGTCTTGCGGGTGAAGTGACCGCAGCCGATCTGATACGTCCCGATATGAAGGCCCTTCGCTTCGTCGGATGTCTTGCCGAAACGAACCTGCACACGTATGGTCGCATTGCTGTCAGTGCTCACACGAGACGAGACGTTGATGAGGTTGAAGCCTTCGATGCCGTCAGCCGTGACGCGTTTGATCTCGGCATTGTACGCGTACCACGGTGTGCCTTCCTTCGCGTCCGCACTGTCCATCTGGACGATGCGACGTGAGGTGAGCAGATAGCGGTCGCCATCGACATCGCGAACGATGTTGCGTCGTGAACTTTTGGTAGTCATGATATTCTCTCCATGTTTTTCTCCCCACTTTGTTTTTGTTCCGGTAGGGTAGGACGCATCAGCATTTGGCATCGTCAACGAAGTGATGAGAGGCTGTCGCACGCAGCGGGAGTCGATCCCCACCGTGCTGTATACTCGGTTCTCTCTTTTACGGCACGGGCGTTTGCTCCCCGATCCGCACTCCTCGGTGTCAGACGATGTCTCACGTTTACCTTTCGGATGGGATTCCTCCCCGTGCGGCACCCTACAGCCAGCCCTTCGCTACTGTCTCGGCGGCTTTGACCCTCTGTGCTGTTCGCTCCTATCACGACCGCATCGCACGCGTGGACTAGACGGTGCTACTCGTTCGTGCCTCAGAACACCCACGCACAGTCGGTGGGCCTTGCCTCTGTAAGTTCTATAGGTGGTGCTTATTATCAGTCTTAGGTGTTGATTTGGTTGTTATCTCATGTTGCCTCCGTTCCGCCGCAAGAGTTCGAGGAACTCGTTCCGGGCTTTTGTCCAGCCGAGGCTCCACAGTTTGCGTTCGCTCAGTTCCTTGAGCGGACAGTTCACTTCTTCGATGCCGAGTTTATACGCTCGGCGTCCTTGGTCGATCAGAGCCTGACGCTTGTCTTCTTCGCTCTGAAGATTGGCCTTCAACTGCATGAGACTGATTACGTTTTTCATTTGTCCTCCAAAGCGATTCCTCGCCTGATGATATATTTGCGTTTGCACTCGCACGTGAACACCAGAATGATGTCCCAGTGGGCATATACGTAAGGGGGAAAGCGGTTGAACGTCCCACACTCACAGGTGAAGCCCTTCGGCAACTCAGTTTTCTCGGTGGTAGTAAAACTCTTCGTAGGCATTCACCAACTCCTCGTTCACGATATCGTAGTCGGGCTTCGAACGCAAGGAAGATTTTTCCATCGCATCTTCGAGTTCGTACAGCCCGCGTGACACCTCGCGATTCACAATGTCAAGCGACCATCCTCCCTCGCGGATTCGGATTAAGTCTTTCGCATTGGGGCGTGGATATCGGATGAAACCCTCACGCATCAACTCCAGACCTTCGCCACACAGCCGCATCGCGTGCATCGCGGCCTTCGTGTCGTATCCGAAGTTCTCGATTAGCTCGGGACGCTGCCCGTGCTTGCCCTGACCCTTCTGGCCCAGCAGCCGTTTCATCTGTCCATCGACAAAGCCGAGGAAGTGCAACGCGGCCTTCTTGCTGATGATCGCTTCCTTCATGCGACCGAGGACGGCGTAGCCCCAGAGCCAGTTCGTCGGTGCACAGTTCTCTGCGAACAGGTAGCTGATCGCTGTCGGGTTGCCCTTACAGGCTAGCTCGGCCCAGCGTTTCAGACCGTAGAGGCAGATGTCTGTGTCATCGCTCGTGTTCCGCTCGGTCTGATCGCTCGTGCTCGTCACCATGTGCTCGAAAGGCGTGAGTCCGAAGACGTTCGCCTTCGGCTCGATGAACACGCCGCAGATGTCAAGGTCTGACTTCGTAGCCAGCCGTGCACCGTGCAGTGCAGACCCGCCCTCAAAAAGATGGATGAGGTGATCCGTGTTCATCTTTTGCATCAGCGGCGACTTCGCTACCGACTGGATTAACTCGCGTGTTGTAGCCATCTTCCCTCCACGTTGGTTTGTGCCAGCGTCCTGTCGGGCACTTGATCCACCAGCCATCAGCCCGTTCGACGTACGTGTGACTACATGCCCTGCAACGTTGGCATCTCGGGCAGAGATGTTCCGGCAAGTGTCCGCAAGATATCATAACGCAACTCCGTGACGTTCACTCGTGGTGCAAGATCGAAGTACTCTTGGAACGTGAGCCGAGGACTGATCCGCAGGATTTTGCAGAGCGTCTTGGGCCACTGCGGACTCGCCGCGTAAACTTTCGCGATCTGGAGCATCGTCATGTCCTGCGTGTACTTTGTAGACGTGCCGTCGATCACCTTCTGGATTTGACGTTCGAGTGCAGCCCAGCCCCACGCGTCATTTTTGAAGATCACGTATCCTCGCTTCGAGAGTCCGACCTGTCCGGGGTAGACGTGCAGCTTCTCGGCCCGGATGTCGCCGGGGTTGTGATAGCGGTTGGGTATCGTGCCCTTCACGAAAAAACCTTCGGTGCGGGCGATTGCTGTGGCGAACTTGGCGACCTTGTCCATCTGAGCGTGTGCGGTGCCAACCAGCAGCAGAGCAACCAACTTCAGCATGAGCAGTCGTTTCACAGGGTTTCCTTTCCGAAGGCAGAGTTCATCGTCTTGCTGAAGTCGATGATGTACGCATCTTTCCGCAGAGCCTCGTATCTGTCGCAGAGGATTCGCCCCGCACGTGCGTATGTGAGCCAGTCGATCTGCTCGGTGCGAAACAGATTCTCGACAAAGCGAAACGCGTTGCCCAGAGCCAGCATGCCTAGAAGTTTGTTCTCTCCGGGGTTGCGGTTCTCCGCACGCTGCTCCATGTACTCGATCTCTCGTTCGATCTCCTGCATCTCAGGCGAGAGCAGTAAAGCCGTGCCCGTCGCCGTGCGTGCCAACGCGTGTGAGATCGTGTCTCCCTCGTCCGTGCACTGCTCCAGATTGTATCCCATGTTTCCTCCTATTTGCCTACCGCCGCAGCAAACGCCGCGTACGCTTCGGACTCATCAGCTTGCATGTAGATCATCGAGTTGCCGCCACACTTGTGACCGAGGATCGACTGTATCTCAGCCACTCCGCAGCCGCCCTTATACGCCAGTCGCCCCGTCGTGTGCTTCAACACGTGAGCGTGCAGCTTGTGCTCGGGGATTCCCGCCTTCACGCCCGCCTCTTGCAGACGGCGGTTCACAGTCCAGCGAGACATCGGGAAGAAGCGGCCCTTCATCGTGAGCAGTTGTGCCTCGTCCGCGAGGATACGCTGGGTGGTCTTCTCCGAACCCTTCAGACGCTGCACCACAAGGTGTCCGTCTACGACGTTCGTGTCGTTCAGGGCGATAGCCTCAGACACCCGCAGCCCGTGATTGAACATCACCGTGAACAGAAGTCTGTCCGGGCCAGCGACTTCGAGCAGCGACTTCAACTCGTCTTTGGAAAGGCTTTTCATGGTACACCCCTCTATTTACAGGATACACAAGCGAGGTGACCGAGTCAAGCACTATCTGAGAGACGGCGGGTCGATCTCGCCCGTGTCCCGCAGCGTCGGCTCCATGCAGTCCTCACACTGGCATTCGAAGCGTGGAAGTGTCGTGGGCACCGACTTCCCCCGTGGCAGCGACACCAGTGCACCGACGTACGTTTCGGCCTCTTCGATCTCTGCCAGCGGTCGCCGTTCGCGGATCACCTCGCCGTCAAGCAACAGGCTGAAGGTTCCATCCCACTCAGCTTTACGTTGTAACCGTGGATTGCTCATGTTCCCCCTTCGCCTTACATTCGCCACACAGGACGACTTCGAGTTCCCTGTCCTGTGGTCGTGCGGGATTCGTCTTCCAGTACAGACGCGTCCCGCAGTGCAGTGGGGCACCTTCGACCTGATGCCCGCCGTTAGTCGTGACCCCGCAACTCACTTCAAGTCCTGTACGGTGTTGGTGTACGCGTACTTCACTGTCCACACACGTGAGTCGCCCTTCATGGGGAGAACCATTCCCGGTTTCGGTTTCAGCGATTCGTCAACCCAGTCCACTCGGTTGATCTCGCCGTTCGTTGTTGGCGTCGTGATGTGCACCTGAACTTGCTTTGCCATTATTTCCTCCAGAGCGATTTGATTAGATCGTACGTCGCGAGTGCGACCCTGATGACGTAACAGGAGAAGACAAACGCCGAGACGACGAACGAGAACCACAGCATCCAGATGTCGGGATGCACGAGGTAGCCGTTATGAAGCATGGGCACCCTCCGCTTTGTTCTGTCGGATCGCGTCGAGCAGCGTCTGATACTCCTGCTTCAGATGCGGGTTGCTCGTCGTGGTGATGATCGACACGCAGTAGTTCACAGCCTCGCCCACGTTGCCGTGACACCGTGCCAGAATTGCCTTGATCGTTTGCTCCATCTGAGTTGATCTCCTGTCTTCGAGTATGGTGCCGATCAGCAGCACCGTGAACATGACGCTGAAGAGGACATACGCCAGTGTCATCGGAACTTCCTTCCCAACGCCGTCTTCATGTTGTCCAGCAGAGTCGGCTTCTTCGCGGCTTCGGCTGCGGCAACTGCCTTCTGTGCTTCCACAGTCTTGACCGCCGCAGTCGCGGCCAACGTCTTGCCTAACCCTCCGCACGAGTCGCACTTCACCTTGATCGATTCGTCTTGTGAGACGCACTGCCAGAGCCATCCTTGCCCGTTGCACGTCTGGCACGCTCCGAGTTTGTCGTAGAGATGTTCCCAACTCTGCTTCTCTGCTTCGTGCTCTTTGAGAGCAGACTCGGCCTGACAACGTTTCATGTAGCACGTCTCGTCACCGAGGAGTGCGACGATCTCCGGTTCGCCCCACATTTTTATTTCCGATTGCAGACCGCCGATATTCTGCTCACAGAAGTAGATGCTCGATTTGATGAACGACGCCGCACGCTCGTGTGGTGGCATGTGGTTGTACGCGGTCGCTCGGTCTGTCCTGTGCTGTGATATCATCGGAACCTCCTGCCCTGCGTGATGAACGGTTTCTTCTCGACCTTGATCGCGGGATTGCCCGCCTTCGCTTGCTCCAGCAAAAACTTCTTGAACGCCTCCTGCTGTTCCTTTGGCAACATCGCGACAGGTGCAGCACTCATCGGGATGTTCTCGAACTTCCTCACCCAGCAGATGTGCTTGCAGTCCGCTCGGGGAGAGTTTTGTGTGAAGCTAGGACAAGAGCACGCCCAGCCCTCGCTTGTCGTTGCTCCACTCGGCGTATCTTTCTTGCTCACGATGTACGGCGTCTTCGCTGTGCCCTGTGCCGCCCACTGCGTCACCCACATCGGGCTATTCGCCTTGGGAAGTTTTCGCACCTCGCCGTTCTTCATCTTCGGTTCTTCTTTTTTCGGCAACAGAAACGGCTTCGACGCTGTCGGCACGCCGTCTGCACCTTTCCAGATGTTCACGGGTTTCACCACCAGCAGCGGCTTCGGCTTCACGACGTTTCCTCCGGTGATCTGCCCTCCGGGTTCGAGGTTCGCCTTAGCGTACATCAGAATTTCATTGGCGTCAACTTTTTCTTCAAACGTTCCGACGATCACGATGCCGCTGAAGTGGTGCCCGTGGATCATGCCCTGCGAACCGTCGATGAACGCGTCTGTCGTGTACGGGTTCTCACCCTTATCTTTGCAGTACTGCGTGAACTGAACTCGATTGCCCGCCAACACACAGACAGGCAGGGGCCATCCGCCCGCGTCTTTCAGCGATGCCTTCAACGTCAGCTTCTCACACTTCGGGCACCGCACGCCAGACCAGTCACTCTGTCCGTGATAGTCTCCGCAGTTCACGCACCGCACGACCGCGTACTCCTGAACGTTCGTGTGCCACTTCTCGATGTTGTCGATCACGTTCGCGATGTTCACAGGCTGCGACCACTTCGTGTACGACCACATGTACTTGCCGCTATCCAGACAGGACTCGCCCTTCTTCGCGAATCCTGTCAGGCGGTGGTAGTAGCCCAGTAGATTCCCTGTCGGTTTCGAGATCAGTGTCGCGTCCTCTTCACCCTTCACGATCTGAACCTCCGACCTGTGCTCACCTTCAGCGTCTCGACCATCTGCTTCGGTGGTTCTTCTTTCACGGGCATGTCGCTCGGCTTGTCGCCGGGGATCAGGCTCCCGTAGTACTCCATGCACTTGAGCACGCCGAGGAACTCCTGCTTTCCCGGTTGACGGTATGAGTCGATGCGTAGCTCGGTCGCGTTCTCGCCGCCGTACAGCCGCAGACGTATCGGCTTCTCGCTGTCTTCGCTCACCTCGTTCACGATCTTCAGCATCTTCAGCAGCGTCTCTGCGTTGCAGGTAAACGTCGCCGTCTGATCTTCGGGCACGGGGATCGCGTCATCGATTCGAGGAACGATGTGCTCGGGGCCGTTCGTCGCGGGCCGACCTTCTCCCATGTCAAACGGTTCTCCGTGTTGGGTGCCGTGATTGATCCAGCCGCCGTCATCGATCTGCTTCTGCATGTGCAGGACAGGCAGACGTGGCTGCGGTACATTCGGCAGCGACACTCGCACGAGATACGACGGCGTCAGACACACGGTGCCCTGCGGCGAGACGTGCATGTACTTCAGCCGCTTGTCTGCCTTTGGGCCGCGAGGCATCAGCCGCGTGACCGCCAGATTTTTGTTCGTCAGCTTATATCCCACACTCACCTCGCCAGTGCTTCGAGTTTCGCCACGATCCAGATGACTTCCATCAGGATCACGACGACCAGACTTTCGACCGCGTACGCCCTCATGCTGATCTCCCTGTTCCGGGGGTTCCTGTGCCGTTACACAGCAACCCCCTTGTCGATGGTCACCCACGATCTAAACCCATCAGGGCGGGGTTAGAATATCGTTATTGTGACCCTAAGAACGTGCCTACCAGCCAGATGTTGGACTCCTGAACTGGACTCGCACCAGTTTCACGTGGGTTGCAGCCACGCCCCTCGTCGGCTTCGGGACTCAGGAGTTGTGTACCGTATACACGCCCACAGCAGCCACAGCGAAGCATGACGCCGTAACGCTGGGGCCTAGCGAGTTTGCAGCGAGGACAGATCATGGATTGGCTCCCACCGATTCTCGCCCGTTCGTCTGCACGATTCGCAGAGCAGTTCTGTCTCGCTGATCTCGTCGCCGCAGTCGCCGCAGAGATTGACTCGCGGCTTGCGGTCTGCCTTGATGCGTGTCTCGCGTGCTTCTTTTGCTCCGAACGACATGTCAGTTCCTCCCTAGTGCTTCTCGTAAGATTGTGAGCAGAGCCTGTCGAGCCTCGCTCAGTTCTGTCTGTGCTGCTTCGCTGTCATCCTGCTCGTAGTGCACCTGCACCATCGCGTTCTCATATCGAGTCAGGATGTCGAACAGAGACGGTGTCTCGTCACACATCAGTCGCCTCCTGCGGCTGCTGCCGCTGCTAGTTTCTTGCTGATGATGTGCGGATAGCAAGCCTCATGATGATACTGGCGTGCCGTGAAGTCAAGAAAAAACTCGGGCGTCTCTACGATTGCGTGCCAGCCCGCACGGTGGAACTCTGCGGTCGGATGTTTCCCACGCTGGTAAAGTGTCGGGTCGGGGTTGCGTGGTGACGGCTGAGACTGGATGCCGCCCTCAGGCAAACATATTGTCGTGTCGAGATCGAAGTCATAGCGGGAGAGTTCGAGCGTGACGCCCGCAGCGTGTGCGAAGCGGATGAACGCATCGCTCGTGGAGTCGCACATGCAGTACGCACCCTCGACAGTCTCAAGTCCGTGCATGCGGCCCGACTTCTCGGTCGTCCGCGTCTCCGCGAACTTCTCGATCACCTGCATCAGTTTCAGTTGCTGCTCTGCACTGTCGAGTTGCCCGTCCATCGCATCCTCCGTTGAGAAAAAGTGGTATAGTTTTTCTTAATCAGCGGACGGGATCATCGAGTCACCAGCCTCTCCCCCGTCCACCGTTGTTGAGACGGCTTACCGCGTCTCGTTGGTCGCTGCCTCAGCAGGTGTGGTTGCGTTAGCCCGCAACGTTTTCTTCAGTTCCCTTGCCGCACGCACGCCCTCGGTGTAGGTCGCGAGGTACGAACGCTTGCGATCTTCCTTCAGTGTTGCCGTGGTCTTCTGCTCGACACGCCGCAGCGTGTTCGCTGCACGACGTTCGCCGCGTTTCGTCGGACGATCTGCGACACGTCCTGCTCGGGACGCCTTACGCTCTGCCTTTGTCTTTCCTGCTTGCATGCTCACCTCCGTGAGATGCCAACATAGTGCCATAACGGAACTATATTGACAAGTTATATTTTCCCGCCCGGACATCTGATGTGCTCCCCGTCGTGCATCGTCCAGACCGTACGACAGAGGGAACCCCTCAGCAACGGCTTGCCGCAGGACGAGCACCTGCCTTCCACGACAGGCTTGTCAGTCACAGGCTTCACGACGGCACTGAGCGGAGTGTCCTTGCTCACTGCGGGTCGTAGCCCCTTGATGATCGCGATGGCGTCCTGTCTCGTCGTGACCTTCATGCCCTTCAGCTTGATGCGTGTGAGCATCAGTCTGGCAAGCATGATGATCGCTGAGTCAGGCACGCCCACTCCCCACTGGTTATCCATGTTTCTTCCAGTCCCTGTCGTGAGCGGCGAGACGCTTGGCGACTGCGTCACGCACGTCATCGACATTTGATTTGACGGCTAGCGTGCTGCCCGTCTTGGGGGAGTTGAAGAGGACGAGATCGTATCCAACACCCTCGCACTCTTGGATGCCCACGTACTCAGCCTTCGCATCCTCAACCTGCTCTTTCAGATATTCAACGAAGATCACGTCGAGCGTTTTCTTCGACACGTTGTTGCTCCTCTCTCACTTTGCCTTCGATACATCCTACACCGTACATCGCGGCGTTGACAACCGCCTTCGCCGCGTTCAAGCTGAGGCTGCGTGGGGGTTCCATCAGCTTCCACAGCCTCAGCACGTACTCGGGGATCGTGTCACAGTCCAAGGTTGCACCCCCGTTCCGCACGCGTCGGTCGCGGCGGTGGAGTTGCCAGAACTTCGATGACAGGGAAGCCACAGATGGCACGCTCGACCAGCCGCGTCTTGTGACCGCACCGTCGCAGACCGAGAGTGACCGTGATGGCAAGGTCAAGCCCAGCGATTGTTGGCGGAAGTATTGCCCTGCTCTCTTCGGTTGCCATTATGCCCCCCTGAACGCTAGAAGTAACGCGATTGCCAGCAACAATAAAGTTGTTTCCATGTGTCCTCCGTGGAACCAGCAGATACTCCAGAAGTCTCAGTGATAGGGCGAACGGTTCATGACGCCGCTCTTATACTCCCCAGTGCAGACTGCTGGATATCGGCTCTCCACCGTTGGGGGTGGCTCTAGAAACGTCCCAACGGATAGTCCGACACGCTTGGCGGAAGGTGTAGGATTCGAACCTACGGCACCCTTGCGGGTACGTCGCCTTAGCAGAGCGATGGTTTCATCCACTCACCCAACCTTCCGAACTTTTGACGTTGCTGCTGTCTCGTCTGCTCTACTCCACCGCAGCGTCCTGCGATAGCGGTTTAGTAGCCCCATGCTCACACTGTCGGCCCCCGTTGGGTAGCCCGATGCTGTCAGCGTGAACAGAGTAGAGCAGACGGCACAGCAGCACTGTGCCGAGATAGGATCACCTCCTCAGAGTGTCTTGAGTAGATGGTTGACGATGACCGCTTTGCCTTTCGCAAGGCAACCGGGGCAGGTCGCGACACTGACGGCATCGCTGCCGTAGTACGTCTCCCACGTCTTGCCCGCACGCTTGCAGAGTGTTTCGTTCTCTGCGATCACGTGGCTGTTAGTTTCGACCACGTACGCGGACTTGTTTATGATGTGGCGGAAGTTCTCGCCGTCACCGATCACGTTGGCGAAGGGCAGAAGTTTCTGCACGTCCGCATCTGCGATGCTGCCGATCAGCACCTCGCGTTCGAGACGCTGCATGTCGATCACGACCAGCGTGCCGACAGACTCCGCGACATCGTTCGTCGCGTCCACGACATCGAACACCGTGGTCGCCTTCTCGATGGGCGTCTTCACGTGAGGCACGCGGCTCTTGGCCTCGCGAAGTTTTTCGATGGAGTTCTCCAGCGTCTTGAACCACTGCTGGAAGGACAGACCGCGACCGGAGTCAGAGTACGACTGCGATTGCAGATGCTTGATGGCGTCGTTCAGAAACTCTACTGCGAGTTTGTTTATCATGTGTTCTCCCTTTTAGAGTCGGGTTGACTCACACAACACTCGGCCTAGCACTTGGAATATATGGGGGCAAACCAGCGTGTTGCTGGCGGCGTTCCCTCACCAGTGCATTGCTCACCGAGTGTTGTGCGAGGCAACTAGCCTCGCTTACCTGCTCGTGTTTCGTGGTTCACTTCGTCTTCAACTTCCAACTCGATTGTCGAAGGGTAGGTGATGCTCAAAACCGGAACGCCGAACTCGGCATTGATCTGCTCGGGTGTCATCGTTGCCAGTTTCTCTTGCAGACGTTTCATCGCGTCCACAGGCATTGAGATTACGATCCGTGTGTTTGCCATAATCGCGGCGTCGGTGGAGTGCTGCGAGTGTTTGCGGTACTCGCTTGCTCGGGGTGTGGCCGCACCCTCTGCATTGCAGCCCTCATGCTGCTGCCCTCCATCGACGCCGTGAGCGGTTACCAGTACTTGCTCAGGAAGTGCCACGCGACATAGAACACTGTGCCCCAGAACGCCACGGTGCCTACGACGCCAGCCAGCCACACGAAGAAGATCAGAAACGAGTAGTCAGAGTCGCGAGAGTATCTGCTCATGTTTGCCCTCCAAGGCAATCTGGGGGCATCGCTGCCCCCGTTCTGCTAGTGTCTTAGCAGGTTCTTGTTGATCGCTGGCTTGTTAAACTCAGGCTTGTGAGTGACCTTGGTCGTCTCTCCGAGTGCTCGACCGAAGACATCAGCGACGGCGTCGCAGCCTTTGCCGTGGTAGCCAGTGAGATCGACCGTCTGGTCGCCCTCTTCATCGATGGTGATGGTGATTATCTTGAGTGCCATGTTAGCTCCTCGTGTCTGCGAACTGGAGTTGAACTTTGCCCCCGACGATCTTCTTGCCGAGGAACTTGAAACCCTGTGCCGCTGCGGTCTTCATGTCGCGTGCTTCGGTGTAGGACTTCTTCAGCCCCTTGAACCAGCCCGCGTCATGCTTGCCGCTGTCGAACTGAGAGACGATTGCACTGTACGTGCCGTCTTCAGCCTTCACGAAGCCAAGGTCGTTCGCTGCACATCCAACGTACTGACGGCGGACGATGACGTTGGCCTTCTGCGAACGCATGTCACCGTGATAACCGTACAGGTTCGTCGCGACTTCATGCACTTCGACTGTCGTGTAGCCTTGATCGTTCAGGGCCTTCACTAGACAGTCGCGATCTTTGTACTGCGTCTTCTGCGTGTGGTATGCACTCATTAGATTGTCCTCTCAGCGAACCAGCGATTCAGAAACTGAACCTCAGCATCGATTGCATCCTGCCTGTTGGGGAACCACGCGATGGCGTCCCACATCAGCGACTGCGTCTCGGGCTTCACATGGAAGTGCGTGAGTATCGGGCCACCGACAGGCTTCGTGTTCACACGCCAGAGGCAGTTCCATGTGCGTGTCCACGCTGCGATGCGGCTCGTGTCGGGTGTGAGTTTACGAAGTACACTGAACGCCAGACGCCGCCAGAAGTCGGCGGGTTCAACGTGCGATGCACGACGTGTGATGACTTCGCCCTGTTCGAGAAACACATCAGCGGAGTCGGTCTTCAGAAAGACTTGGTCGCCGTTCTCGTCGATGGTGATGGTCACGATCTTCTGCGGCGTTGGTGCGAATGGTTTGTCCATGTGGCCCTCATGATAATCAAAGGGCGGGCTGTTGTCAACCCGCCCCTGTCTGTGTCTACCGGAAGCGACGACCGGAGACGATTGTCAGGTTCTTGATGTCCTCGCGAACCGTGGCGACCTTGTCAGCAACGTACTGCTGGAGGCTCTTGCTCTCTCGCAGTCTGTCGATGGTGACGCCTTCGAGTGCAGCCTTCACCACGTTCATGTTCTTGGTGAAGTCTGTGTCGTTCGCTAGGTCACGGTCAGGCAACGTCGCGAGGAACTCTTGCAACTTTTCGACGTGGCAACCGTACAGCTTCTTCGTCTTGCCAGCCTCAGGTTTGAGCATGTCGAAGAGTGCATCGACCATCTCTGCACCAGCCAACCGCAGTGCGTCACGCCACTCTGTGACGGCTGCGAGGCGGATGGCCTGTTCCTTTTCGGCTTCGCGTGCGATGATGACATCGCTGATGCCTTCGAGGTTTACCTTGCCAACCGGACGGTAGTAGAACGTGAAGTCGAAGCCACGCTCTACGATCTCGCTCGATGGATAGTCGCTGCGGTTGAAGTGCGAACCGAGTGCAGCCTTCAGCGGTGCGAAGTCCATCGCTTCGAGTGCTCGGTACTTCTCCATGAACTTCTGCACCAGCTTCGGACGCCGGATGGTCTGGTACGCGATGATCGCACGGTCAACTTCTTTCAGGAACACGTGTGGCAGAAACCCAGTGGACTCAGAGTAGCGGCACATCTTGCTGTCGAGGTAACGCTTGAGGAAACCGTCTTGGCTTCTGATCTCTTCGAGTTCAGGAGAGTCGATCAGTTTCTTCTGGTGACGCAACTGGCTCTGGTCTGCGTCGGTGATGACGTTCAGGTTGGTGATCTGCTTCATGCGACCGATGCCCATCGTGAAGTGGGTCGTGATGAAGACGCAGTCCTCAGTCTTGCTCAGGTCGAGTTTCGCTACGTCGGTGGTCAGAGTTGAGAGAGCAGGTGCTGGTGACGCCATGATGTTTTCTCCAGTGGAGCAGAATGTGTGGCACGATTTATTTTGTGACTACGTCGTGCCTCGGTCAGCCTGAGTCGCCGCACTTGATGCGACTTCAGTTCACACAGTTTAACGTCATGAGTGAGCGTATAGACGGTTGGACTACCGCATCTTGCGACCTTCCGTGATCTTCACGGTCGCGGTGTGCTTCACTGTCGGCTCGGTGTACTTGTATACTCCGGGCTTCGAAGCACTGAGGAAGCGGTCAGCAGCATCGTGCCTCAACTTGTCCATCGCTTCCTTCTGCGATGTCATCAGTGGGATGATGTACTCGCCGCACTCGACAACGGTGGAGTTCATACGCTGTGCTTTCACAGCACAGTTCTTCACGTCACGACCAGTCCAGCCCGTCATGTCAGGATGCGGCTGAGTCGTGTCGAGTTTGTATGCCTCCAGCTTCAGGTTCATGATGCCAGCCAACTCATCCGCGTCCGGTGCATCGAAGAAGAAGATGTCCGCGAAGCGAGAGAGCAACTCAGGCGGCAGACCGTCCAGCTTGTTCGCCGTAGCTACAAGCCATACGTTCTTGTCGCTGATCGAGTCCACGGTGCTGTTGGCGACCGTCATGTTCTTGTTGCTGTTGCCGACCAGCGAGTCTTGCATGCGTGAGATCGAGTAGTCGATCACAGGCTTGCCGTACTCACCAGCGATGCAGTCGATGCTGTGTGACTTGCTGCTGCCCGGAACGCCGAGGAGCAGAGTGCAGTAGATGTCGTGGTCGTTGATCCACGTCAGCCACTCACCAAGCAGGTCACCCTTGACGCCGCTTGAGTCTGTATCGTTGCCTGAGAGTTGACGTTGTATCTCGTCCATTCTCAGGATGACTGTCGGAGGCTTGCTGCCAGACATCAGCCGCTTGCCGTAGGTCTTGAACGATTCGACGCCGTACAGGTCGTGCAGCTTCAGCCCGCCTGTGCGGTAGGTCAAGCCCTTGCGTTGTCCGACGATTGTCTTCTTGCGATCCCAGAGTGTGACGATGTCGAGCACGCCAGACTCTTTGTTCAGGCACATCGCTGTGCTCTGCTCAGCAGGGAACGCTGGCAGACCGATCAGTGCATCGACCGCGAGTGCAACGACCGTCTCATCGACTGTCTTGCACGCCTTGTACTTCTTGGGGTCGCTGTTGTATGCGTACGCGTACGTCTCTCGCACGATCTTCGCGAGTTCGTCACGCGTGGGCAGTGGGTGTTCGAGCACCAGCGTGTCTTGCTGGAGTTCGATGGGCATCGTGTCGCCAACTCCGAAGAGTGTGACGACCATGTTGCCGCGTGCCTTGTAGTCGTTGCGAAGGTTCGCGTACCCTTGCACGACCGACTTCGCTTCGTTCCACACCAACTGTGGATTGTGGATGAAGGCGATGACATCCTGCTTCGCACGTTCGAGGATGCCGAGTGCGGTGGGCAGATCGCATGAGATACCAACCTCAGGCACGCTGGCATCGTTGCACATCGTAGCGAGTGCTTCGGTGCCCGCGTCAGTCAGACCACGCAGACCGTGTATCGCGTCCCACGTGATGAACGGCGTCAACTCAGCTTCCTCAGGGGACATGCTGTTCTGCACAGCGAGGATGCTAGACGTTGCGTCGAAGGTCTTGATAGCGACTGACGGCGTCGATACCGCACGGGCGTCGGTGAACAACTCGATGAAAGTTTTCATTGTATGCTCCTCAGATATTCGATGACGTTGACCTGCCAAGTGTACGCATCCAAGCCCGCAGACATGTGATTGTCTTTCGGGTCATTGTGCCATGCGGTGACGATTGTCTTGTCGAGCAGCGAGACGCAAACGACGGTGCCGACCTTGTCAGTCGCGAACGGCTGCGTTGGTCGCATCAGCCGCATTACCACGCGACCGTCGTCTTGAACGCGGATGACTTCGCCGTACTTCGCAGCGAGTACCGCGTCCTTCTTGCTGATCTGCTTCTGCTGCATGCGTTGTAGCAGGTGATCGTTGTCGAAGCACCACGTGTCCACTGCGTGAACCGTAGTCTCCGCGAATCGTATCTCAGCGGGTGACATCTGTCTGCGATGTTTGCTCAGCACTGTAATCTCCAGAGTCAGAAGACTCACACAGCACCACGATATAGGCCAAGGTGATTGCTCAGGCAAGGCCAGCGTTCGTCGTGATGCTGTGCGAGGCTACTAGCCTCGTTACTGCCCCATTCCGTTGCGTTGTGGGGGATAGAAGTACTCACGCCACTCAGGGCCATACGCTTCGCCCTTCTCCCAGTTTGGCCCGTTCGCCAGTCCCTTGTAACCGGACATGATGAAAGGGTCGTGGATGTTGAGTGCTTGCTCCATGCTGATGAACCGCTCACGTGATGTGCGAAACGAGCGACCGCTGTCGTGCACCGTCTCTGTGATAATCATATTGCCTCCAGACGTTGATGTCGTCTCTCACGCTAGCAGGATTCGAACCTGCATCCATCGCACACGCCCACAGGGTGCTTCGAGTGTGCTGCCAGTCCCCTACGATCCGGCCTAAGGTGTTAGCATGAGGCACGACATCAGCGTGCCTTGTATCTACAGAAGGTCGAGGTGTGTGCTGCCACAGTTGAGGCAGTACACTCCGTTGCCGTTGAAGTCGAAGGCTTCGTGCAGCTTGTTGTTCATCGTGCCGTTGCCGCAGTCCTTGCACACGCCAGAGCAGTCGAGCGTGTCATCTTCAACAGCGGGCTTCGGTGCGAAGTGCGTCTTGATGAACTCGATGCCCTTCTCGAACGTCTCACCGTCGTAGCGACCGTACTGCGTGGTCACGCCTTCGAAGACAACGTAGAGATGAGCGAAGCCAAACGTCTCACCATTCGACGCGGTCGAGACGCCATAGGTGACGTTGAAGCCGCCATCGATGTGCGAGTCGCCTTCGTTGAACACCAGCGTGCCGCCACGCTTGTATATGGTGGACACGCCAGCTTTCGAAAGGTCGTACTTGATCGACTGCAAGCGGGTGTAGATGCGGGATGTGATCTGCTTACGGCTCAGTCCTGCTGACATGATAATCTCCTCAGTTGTTCTGCGAAGTTGTAGATGTGTTCTGCTACGCGTTTCTGTTCAGGAAGGTGTGACGCGTTCCACATGCGGATAACTAACAGTGCCGCGTCCATGCGACTTTCGTATTCTTGTTTCATAGAATCGACTCACTCGCTCAGCATACGCTTCTCGTTGTCGTCAGATACGGTCGTCTGCACGTGCCGTGTGCCATCGAAGGCAATCTGCTTTCTGGGTTCGTGTGCTGAACACGTTTTCGATTCGGTAAACCGCCGATTTTAGGTATCGGGTTCAACCTTGCGATTAGAGCGACAGTTGCTCTTGCGTCTCGTGCCCTCCGCTCTTACCGTGCCGTACGCTTGTGGCGTTTCTCGCGGTTAGCATCCTCATGTGCGGCTGCTGTACTACGTTGCTGAGGCATTGGTGCGGCATCTCAGCAGAGCCTAGATTAGTGCTTTACGCTGGCACAGTCCCGGCGAAGGCGACTGTATCGACTTTATTCGGCTCGTCCCGGCTAGTCTCAGAGGCTTTAGCTTTGAATCTCCCCTGTGGGCCTGTGCTCTAGGTTGTCAAAGAATCAACTGAACTGAAACAATCATAGCATACGCCCACACTATTGCAAGGAAAAAATACAACTATATTTGGCTTGTTTTCAACAAGTTAGAAGGCGAGTCGGACGATCCACCACATGCGTGCACACAGAACTGTCACCAGCAGTCGTGGTATCTGTCGCTCGAAGTGAAACAGGTGCGGCATGCGTTTCGACCGCGTCAACACTGCACGATATTCGCTCAGCGTGAGTGCACCCTTCTCCATGTTGCACTGGTGACAGACACGCACCGTGCGTTGACCAGCACCACCACGTGAGCGTGGCAGGATGTGATCCCGCGTTGCTATGCGTCTCTTGTGCATCGCACGCCACTGCGGACGCGGCATTCCCTTCGGTCGCTTCGGCACCTCGCCAGTCCTGTGCATGTGCTCACCGCAGTATGGGCAGATCATCACTTCACCTCGTCGCGATAGTTTGCCAGATACTCAGGTTCGATTCTGATGCGTCGAAGAATTTCCTTGCACGCATTCGACGGTCGCTCACCAGTGAGAAAACCGCAGTTGATCGCCTTACGGTATGGGATACGCACGCGACCAAACTGTGACGCTGTGATGTCGAGCACCTCATCGCCACGACGCAGCAGCCAGTGATTACAGCGTGTGCCGTGTCCGATGTGCACTTTGATGTGAGCGGGCTTGAAACCAAACGCACGCCCCCACGCGTGATACAGTGCCTCGCTTGCGACATAGCAGTAGTTATGCAGGGGACGTTCCTTCGCTTGCTCCTGCCAGTGCTTGTCGATTAGATCAGGCGAGAGTGCATCCTGTATGCGTTGGATGATGCGGTCGCGTGTCACGCGTCACACCTCAGCTTCATTAGATCAGCGGCGACTTCGGCGGCATCTTCCTCGCTGCCATATTGCAGTGCGAACGCATACTCCTGTTTGACTTCGTCCGCATAGAACCGTGCGAACGTATCGAGGTCTGCGGCTATTGAGATGAGTGTTGAGTCAGCTTTCATCGTGCCCTCCTGTACTTCGCGAGTTGACCAGAGTAGCAGACGCCGTGATTGTACTTGCACGCACGACGCACAGCATCGATCAGGTATATCGCATCCCAGTGTGATTCGATGTTGCACGGCTGCGTGTAGTCGAGCATGGGACGGTTTGCGAGATACGACTGCACGCGTGCCAGCTTCGCGACAGTCTGCACACTCGCGGCCCATTCCAGTTTACGTTCGAGATACTGCCAGACCAGTCCGCCTCTCATCGTGCCCTCCATGTGATGCGTTGAAGTCTGCGACGTTCCTGCGTCTCTGCACTGTGCAGTTCAGGCACAGGCATTGCCAGCAGCGACCAGCAGGGCGTCTCAGCGTATACGACGCCCTGTGAGTTGGTGTTCTGAAACGGATCGCTGCGATGCAGTGCATGCAGCATAGCGACCTGAGTGTCGAACAGCGTGACGTGCACTTCGATGTTAGGAGACATAAGCCACCACCTCATAGCGACCGGATTCCATTTTGTACCACGTGAGCGAGAGCCAGCGGTTGCGACCGACAGACTCATTGATCGATCCTTGTGCACCGCACAGCAGCATGTCTGGCAACTCATCAAAGCCAGCATCCGCCAACTCGATGTTGACGGCATCGAGCGGGATGAAGTCGTGATAGTTGCCAAACGCGTGCAGTGCACGGTTCACACGACGCGTGTCGGCTTGCAGTTGCTGTGCTGGCGTGCGTTGACGCGTGACCTGCGGCTTGAACGTGAACGGCGACGTTGAGCGAAACCTGCGACCCTGCGTTATACCTGTCATTAGCTCCTCCATCCAAGTGAGAGACAGTTAGAAAACATTTCCTGACTGACCACGTTGCCAGACAGAAAGTAAACACGCATTGTGCCCGGACGTTCCTCGCACGCTAGCACGTTCACGCCGTGCATGCTGTGATGCGGCTGAAGAGTTGACGGCTGATTGATCCACATGCGTTTCATTAGTTGCCCCCTTCGACCTTGCTGGACTCGATGAACTCGCAAACGCCAGTGACCTGCGTGCGTGCACCAGCGGCACCGCTATCGTACACGACGCCATCGACCATTGCAAACGCGTGGTCATTCGACCAGAGCAACCAGCGTCCCGTGCGATGCGTGCGTGCGAACTGTTCGAGTGTGCGATAGCGTGTGACCTGACGATACCCGAAACGGCTGCGGCGTATGCCTGTGCCTATCGCAGCGGGCTTGATGAACAGGCGGAAGCCGTAGATCAGTTCCTTGCCTGTTTCTATCGCCATTGTGATTGTGACGACATCGAAGGTGCCTCGGCCTACCTTGCGGTTGAAACGCTTCGCCACGAACGCGTGTGCATCGCGATAGGGCACGCCAGTGATGGCCTGAACTGCCTTGACGAAACAGTCATTGTCCTCGGCTTCGAAACCCGCGTCACGCACGCCCATCCGCACAGCCTTCAGACCTGCACGCGATAGCTTGGCATGCTCACGCACCTTGACGTTCGCTGGGCACGACATCGAATGCCAGACCTGCCCGTCAATCGCTACTGCCTTGCATGTGCATTCGTTCATCACAGCCTCCCTTTACTGTGACTATTCTACTCTTCCTTGTATTGCGTGCAATGGCACGAAGGTGCATGTACCATGTACACACTTTCGTGCTATTGACTGTCACCAACTGTTCAACATTTGGTGACGTTCACGCACCGTGAACAGAGGC
>Ga0210403_10000628_pt1 | contig 36205 bp, 34 predicted proteins | sample IncBWC19MmetaG_FD_150863 | JGI IMG/M metagenome (GOLD analysis project Ga0210403, IMG submission 150863) | Forest soil microbial communities from Barre Woods Harvard Forest LTER site, Petersham, Massachusetts, United States - Inc-BW-C-19-M | ecosystem: Environmental > Terrestrial > Soil >...
TTTTATGTCGAGGCGCAGGGTATTGCCAATACATCAATGGGCCCGCTGTTTGTTGAAGTCCTAAAATGTTTCAACCCGGTGGGGGGACTGCAACACTTTGGTACTTATGCAGGGATTTTAACGACGACCGCTCCCAACAAAAAAGATTCCCTGACTTGGGCCTATTCAGGGCAAAACGACAATGGGGGAGACTTCTACACCTTCGGTCCTTTCAGTGGCACGTTAACCATCACGGGGGGAACGGGAAAATTCGCAAACGCGCACGGGAGTGCTGCTTTTACGGCTGCTTCAGGTCCTAGCTTCACTGCCACGGCATTTCCGGGCCCACCGAGCCCCTTCAGCATGGCCGGGATGGCGTTCTATTTCGTCGAAGGAACTTTATCACTACCGAACGCTGGTCAGTAACCGCCATTCGCGGAGTCTTACCAATTCTGTGAGGCGGGTTGTCAACCCGCGACCGATTGCCGATCCGCCCATAGGAGCGAGAAGGTAACTTGCATGTGCTGTGGGGGCTGTAGACCACCCATCCCTCCCGCACCAACAGCGGAGAGGATTTCACAGGGCCCTAGTTGGGTCCCAGTACGCAGACCCGTCGGGCCACTCACGCCAAGTGGTGACGCGCATTGTAGCGAGGAAACTCAGGGCCTGGGAACAACGAGAGGAACTGAGGCCCGATGCAAAGTTAGGCCGTTCCTCATCGGATTTTCTAGAATAGGTCCTTCTGATTAACGCCGTATCAACCGGACATCTGAACCCGATCCAAAACCCGGCAATGGGACTTGTCGGGTAGTGGAAAGGCTTCAATTTCCTCTTGTTGTGGAATCCTTATTCATGGTAGCCGTACGGATCTGCGGGCCGTCTTCGCGAGAAGCGCATATCACAAGTATGCCAAGTTCAACGTAACCGCACGAATTGCTCCATCGCGGCGCGCGCCAAAGAAAAAGTCAGGTATCGCCTGATTCACACCGCTCCAACTATAATTGCGCGGTTCGCGCATACGGCTGAATTCGCGACGCAGAAAGGCAGTCAGGATGAATGAAAAGCAAAGCACAGAAGCCCGCCTAACTCCCGCGGAGCAGTCACTCAACGACCTTTGGGAGAAGCACATTGCCCACGAATTCACAACCCGAGACACAAATGCCACACTTGAGACCATGGTGCTCGACGCCTACGTGAACCACATCCCGGTGTTGACCGGAGGTGTGGGCCTAGAACAATTACGAGAATTCTATTCGCAGCACTTCATCCCCAAGATGCCTCCCGATACGGAGATCGTTCCAATCTCCCGAACGATCGGCGCAGAGCGGCTGGTGGACGAAATGATTTTTCAGTTTACCCACACCATCGAAATGGACTGGATGCTTCCTGGCATTGCTCCCACAGGCAAACGGGTGGAGTGCCCGCTCGTCGTAATCGTCCACTTTCGCGATGGAAAGCTATCTAATGAGCATATCTACTGGGATCAAGCTTCGGTGCTGGTGCAGCTCGGGCTTCTCGATCCATCCAGCCTGCCCGTCGCCGGCTTAGAAACCGCGAGAAAGTTAGCTGACCCCCGCTTGCCCTCCAACCACTTAATTGCACGGGCTAAGGTTGAGCGCAGATCGTAAGCATTCGGTTACATTCGGTCAAACTGCTCCTCGCTCGCCGAGCACCCCAGGGGTTAAGCCAGGCGATCAAATTAGCCTGCGAGGCAAAAAGAACGGTAATGCTAACCTGCCCACAAAGCACTTGTCCGGGTATAGGGAGTTACTGGAGGAAGTCGAGATTCGTTGGGGGCGAGCGTCCGTGGAAAATGGAATCAATTTGAAGGCTATTTGGTTCGATGAGGTCGAAGACTTACTGGAAGCGGTGTTCAGTTGCTCGAACGGGTATTTCTCGGGCCAAGCTGATGTCTATGTCAGCTGTGATCATCTGTCGGAGTTAGCGAACGCACTCGTGGGATTTCCTTCCCGGCCAGACGATTCTCGGAATTTCGAGCTAGGCACGTTCAATCCCGCGCACGCAGATGGTGGGGCACGAATGTATTTCTATTGTGAGGACGCCGCTGGGCATGCAGTTGTGGAAGTGCAACTTCGCTCTGGCGCATGCAAAGGAATGGGCGAGATGCAGTCGGTCGCGCTCCGTATCCCGATTCAAGCGGCCGGAGTCGATGATTTCGTTAAGCAATTGCGAGACATGGGCAAGGTGATCGGGGCGAGTGCATATTTGCAGCAGGCAGCATCCTAGACGCTCTCGATACTAGTAGCCACTTCTCCGGGAGGGTCGACTAATCGGGTCTTGGCAAGAGCGTGTGTCTGGCTTGGTCACCGCGCTCACGGAGAATTCTGACCGCCACTTCCCTTGATCACAAGCTAGGCGAGTGGAACAATCCTTACGTGATATCGATTGAAGATTTGCGATTCACCCCTCGGCTTCTGACCAAGCCGTTCCCACGGGGCCTGACAGTTGAAACCACCCTTCAACACTTTGTTATCGTCACATACTGGGTTGATCAGTCCAGTCTGCGGCGTCTCATTCATTCTCGATTTGAACCAGTGTGCCTCGCCGCCAACGGCAGATCACAGAGGGCATTGGTCTCCGTCGTGACGTTTCTCGATCGCGATTTTAGATTTGTCGCGTGTCCTTACTTCAAAGGCAGCTTTGGCCAAACAAACTATCGCGCATACGTGCAAGACACTGAAACGGGTGAACAGGCAGCGTGGTTCTTTGGAACCTGCCTGGACTCGCTGTCAGTCGTTATTCCGCGCTATCTTTGGCGGCTGCCGTGGTATCGCGCGCGTATGGAATTCGACTGCCGGTACGATCAAGCGGCGGCGAGGTACTCAACGTTCAACGTCAGAACTCAGTCCCACTGGGCGCCAGCACGGCTTGCGGTCGAAGACTCAGGGGAAGCACCTGTGGAGTTGGCTGGCGTCTCCAATCTGGAGGCGGGACTGGTATTGCTGACTCATCCCATGCGTGGATATTTCTTCCGCAGGGACGGCGCCTTGGGGAGCTACACAATTTGGCACGATCGCACGCTGCCAACTGTAGGGACAATTCAGGAGGCATCATATCCCCTTCTGCAGCGACTCGAGTTGGTCGATGATGGCGATCAGAGAGATATTCATAGCGTTTTACTCCAACGCAACATCGATTTTACAATCTATCTACCGCCATCCTGTGTCAAAGCCAAATCTCCTGGCTAAACGTGTTACCGGAGTGAAATAAGACCCAAAATCGACTCGGCGGTTGTCCGGTTATCCGTCCTATCGAGGTTAGCCGAATCGGAAATATTGCCACCCTGGAATCGCGGCGAGTAGCGATTCGCTGAGCGATTCAGAGATCGCTAGGATGTAGGTTGTGAGCAGCGTTGGTCAGCTGAAGTGTTTGGAGTCACAGGAATGAATCCCCAGCGACAAAGGGTTTCGATAATTGTCTTCTTTCTGGTCTCCTTCGGCATTCCGTGGACCACATGGATTGCCCTAAGAATGAGGCACGTCGCCTTACCTGAAGCCACATTTACCTTCATGGTTGGCGCAGCTTTCTGCAGCGTGGGAGGCGTGATCGCCACTTATATAGCAACCGGGCGCTCCGGCGTGAGGGAGCTTGCGCATCGGTGTGTTCTCTATCGGGTCTCCATCGCTTGGTGGTTTTATGCACTTTTCTCAGCCTTGGTTGTGCATACCGTTGCGACAATCATTTACGGCGCGCTACACGGCAGGGTCGGACCGATCACCCCGTTAGAGCTATTCCACAAATGGTGGTTGTTTTATATGTTCGTTTTCGGCCTGTTTCAGGGGCCGCTGGCCGAGGAACTTGCATGGCGTGGTTTCCTACTGCCGCGCCTCTTAGACAAATACTCGCCCCTAGAAGCCAGCCTGATTTTAGGACTCATCTGGGGAACCTGGCATATCAACGTATTTTTCACCTCCATTTCCACATGGGTCTTGTTCACCGCAAGCGCGGTCGCTCTCAGTATCCTGATGACGGTGATGTTCCTGCATACGCGTGGAAGCGTTCTCCTTGCGATTGTCATGCATTGGAGTGTTGTGCCCGGGAAATACGTCGTTGGGACGTTATTCCCGGCATCTCAGGAGCCACCGGATTGGCTCAGAGCCGTCGTAGTTATCGCGGTTGCGGTGATCATCGTTGCCGTAACGGGTAGGAAACTCTCCCTGTCGGCTTCGAGGATTCAAAAGGCGGGGGCGCACTCGCCTGATAGCCTGTTTCTAGAATAACCAGGATCATCCTTTTTACAATTTTTTTACAGCATGAGAGCCTGATCGAGTACAAGATAGTCGCAATGCAGGAGAGCGGTCGCCTCCGCAGTGCTGTGAACCAATAATCAGATTGTGCCCCGAGGGGCTCCCTCCGAGGAGCCCCTTTCCAGTATGGACAACTCCTCCCTCCGCTTGACATGGATACAAATCTGCAATTTATTATCACGGACCCTGGCGGCGGAAGGGAGCCGCACAAACGCGATCAGTTCACCAGGCCGGGCCCGCATGAATGTCTTTTCAAGATTCCGACTACGCAACTTGCCAGATGTTGCGATTTGTCGTTCAAACCGATCTACCTTTACTACATGACTTGAAACTTCGCGGCCGCGAGAGCGTACGCCTTCCGTTCCTTCGTCAAGGACGGACGCTCTTGTAAATAGCGGTCAATAAGCTCACGTGTGCCAGGATGATGCAGATGCCCTAACCCGTGAAGCGCAGCTCCTTGGCAGGGTTCAGAATCGAGAAACAAGACCTTCGCTAAGGTCTCAAAGAAAATATCTTGCAGCTGCAAATCCTCGCCACCAAGCTCCCGCTTCCTGTTCCGACAATGCCAGTCGTAGCACAGCGAATCCCACCACATGAAAACGGACGTATCCAGGAACTCAAATGCGAAAAGTCGTTCGAATAGATCGAACATAGATCGGATGCATTCTGCACGCACGGCAAAGGGCAAATCGGTGTCTTCAAGTATTCTGCTGACCGAGCACTCTAGATTTGGCCCTTGTATCGCCCAGAATCCCTCTTCAAGCTGAGCCTTCGAGAATCGTTCAACAACAATTCCTGGCTGTTGGAACAACTGCGTATAGTATTTGCAGATTTGCTCCGGAATGAAGGTCACGTCAGTATTCCAATACCAGGGTTTCCGCTTCTCGCTCTCAGGGTCCGTTTCTGGAATTTCTCTCGCGAATAGAAATACAACGAACTGGTCAAACGAATAGTGGGTGAGATCAACTCCAGATGGTTTCATATCGCAAGGCTATTCGCTGCCGCCTTACGTCCTCTGGGCCCGGCTGCAGCTGCGGCGTCGGCGCTGAGCTTCACTTTGCTCTTCATGAGAGAGCTCGCCACGTTGGGATTCTAGTTGGCATACTGCCTGGTCTGAGATCGGCTTGGATCGACCGTGGGAAAGACCACGCCCCAAAAACTAGGCGACGGTTTCAAGAACTTTATGGCCACCAGACCTAGCCCGCCGGCTAGCCGCATCGGCCGGAGATAGACAACCTGGGACTCCGCGATTTCTCCGGTAGCCTGGTTGAACACGAATAATGTTTGGTTTCGTTCGAGGGCCGCTCCGAAAGCGATCAGCCCGCCCCAGAGGCTCACGTTCACAGCGTATGCCTCTTCGTCGAGAAAACGATTGTTCGGGCCCCGCTCGTAGATTTTCAGCGGCACGCGCAGCGTCACACGACCGCTGCGTCTGGTTTCTGCCCCGTTTCTTTCCGGCATAGCCCCACTCCGTGGATGAGTTACGGGTCGGTATGCACAGGTAGAATCGGCCAGAGGTCCGCAGTCTTCAATAGTACCTCGGGACAGTGGCGCTTAATCGGGCATCACTCCAGACGCGTGACTATGGTAGGGGCGGCGGCGGGGATCGAATTGTTATTTAACTTTACTAAGTCCCGCGTTTTCACAGTGCTACCCACTGCCAGCCAAATGAATTGGACCCAAATGGAGCTAAGCAAAACCAAAGCACCGAGAAATACCTGGTGAGAAGCAGTTTTGACTAGAAGGGAAATGGCTTAATTTTGCGCCCAATCTCGTAACTTGCCGACTTGCTCCCACCAAATTTTGCAGCGCGATACTTGTGGTTCGACGTCCTGTTCTTTCCATTCGCGAGGCAGCGTACAAGCTTCTTCATGCGTGATGTTCTTAAGCCCGTCCAAGGCGTCGTAGCGGGCCTGGACGGCAGTGTCGGAGAGGTGAGCAGCTAGACTGGGCACTGCCCGCGGATCCTTCAAATTTTCGCCCAATGCAATTAATACGCAGGTGCGGGTTAGGTCACTCGGAGCACTGTTGAGGATCGCTAACAGGTCGGGCACAGCACTGGGATCGGTAACATATTGCAGTTGCAATGCGATTGCCCCTTCAGGTCGCGGGCCATCGCCGTTGGCAAGCAATTGCTTGACTCTAGGTAGCACCGTAACGTCACCCGTGCGAAGGGCCGCATACACTGCCCACTTCGACTCCTCATCATCGCCGTTCTCTATCATGCGACGAAGGGCATCTCGGGACGAAGGCAACTTCAATCCGCCGAGTCTCTGGATACTAGCTATACGTGCTGCGGAGTTCTGGTCGTTGAGTCCCGCAAGGAAATCCGCCTCCATTTGTGCCAGCCAATCCGCATTTCCAAGGTCGGGACCAAGGAGCGGGGATATCGTCAAAGCTCCCTCACAGTCATCGATCATCTCCATCTGTCCATTCTTTTCGACGGCAAACACTATCCAATATGTTTCGGGACGGAAGTCGATGCAATCGTGCCCATTGACGAAGATTTCTCCGGAATACGCAAAGCGCAGCAACGCCTCCGTTGACCCCTTCCCGCGATACCAACGATCAACTTGAATTTTCGCAATGGATTCAACTCTTGCTCCAACTTCCGTGTTTGTCGTAATGGGAGTGACTGTGAGAACGTGTCCGCGAAAAACTAAGGGGGCTCTCTCCGCCAACTGGCGCACATCAGCCATGGACGGCGGCCACATCAGGCGGCACCAAGATTGGACCGTAAACAGAAATAGAGCAAAGCTCGCCAAAACGATGGCTAGCCAAACCCGGCGAATTGTCGATTTCCACATGGCTTCTGACAGCCTCGAATGCTACCTAGACTCAATCTACTCCAGTTAAGGAACGACCTCAAAAGGTCCTTGGAGCTCTCGATTCGAGCTAATGGATATCGCGAATGGGCTCAATCACTAAACAGGAAGATTCAGTGCCTGGCATACGGGGAAAACCGGACATGTTCGCTCTTCAAGATGAGAAGAGGGTGGCAGGGATCGAATTGTTAATCAAATTCGCTAAGTCCCGCGTTGTCACGGTGCTACCCACTCCCAACCAAATGAATTGGAGCCACATGGAGCTAAGTTCGCAGTAACCTCAAGCGTCCCTTGAAGCCGCAGGAGCCTATCTTGCCGATGTTTTTCACGTGTTTTCAAAGGTGTTCGTGCCGGATAAGATTTTCAGAAGGGACAGAACCACTGGAAAAGTTCACTTGGTTGATTCTTGCAACGGAGGCGGAGCTCCCTAAACCCTTGACGGGTGTGTAAAAAGTGTGTATCGTGTCTTATGTCCAGCCGGGAGGTCATCCAACGTTTAAATCAGGATGGCTGGTACGAAGTCGCGCATCGCGGTAGCCACAAGCAGTTCAAGCATCCGGTGAAGCCGGGACGGGTCACTGTGCCACATCCTGTCCGAGATATACCAATTGGCACGCTGCGAAGCGTCGAAAAGCAAGCAAGCATTAGGTTGAGGTAATTGATGGATTACATCGCGTATCTGCATAAGGATCGTAAATCGGATTTTGGCGTGAGCTTCCCAGATTTTCCTGGGTGCATTACGGCTGGTAGAACTTTGGAAGAAGCGCGGCGCAGAGCGGCAGAAGCCTTGAGCTTTCATATCGCTGGTATGGTTGAGGATGGCGAGAAGATTCCCAATCCATCCACTGTTGATGACGTGGTAAGCGATCCTGCCATTAAGGATGCCGTGGCATTCCTTGTCCCTGCTCATTCTGAACGGACAATCCGCGTCAACATAACCGCTCCGGAGAGCCAGATTGAGAAGATTGACCGTTTGGCGCGGTCTGCTGGCCTAACGCGATCGGCTTTTCTCGTGCGGTCGGCCATCCAGTCTCGGCCAGCGAAAGAGAAGAAATACAAGCGAAAAAAAACTCTCGCTTAATCCGCCAAGAGAAAACAAAACCAAATCATTCGAGCGCCGATGGCCTAAAGCTGTCGGCGCTCTTTTTGCAAACTATTCCTGGAATATATAGCAACTGCCAAACGGCTTATTGTTGCCAAGTGGAACTATAAGCCATGCAGAATGAAGTAGTTTTGGTAGGGGCGGTGGGGATCGAACCCACGACCCAAGCACGGGCATCGTCTAGGATCTGAATAACTCCAGACTGGTCATCCTCGGACTCGGCAGGACTTTCAATCGAATTTCTCCATAAGACCTACAGGCCGCACAAAGCGAGTGCCCGTTCAGCACGTGCCACATCGAAATGATTGACCCGCAGAATCTCAAGGTAGCCAAGTCGATCTCCCACGCACTCTATTGCGAATCCTTCGGGTTGAGGCCGAATTGGGATATCCTTCCTGGCAGCAGTGGACTCTTGCTGTGATTCTTGGCCTAACACGATTTTGTGCTTGACAGAACATAAGCTATAGAGGTATAGCATAAGTGAAGACATACTCGACAAAGGAAGCTGCGAGGCAAGTCCGAATTCACTGGGTTACCCTACTCAGATGGCAGGCTGATGGAAAGGTTACGGCCTCCGAACAGCTCGGAATGAACGGCGGCAAGCATTGGCGCTGGACCGCAGAGGACATCGCCAAGATTAACAAATACAAGAAACATAATTTTCGCAAGGGCCAAGGTCGAAGGAGCAAGAACGCAGGAAAAACGAAGTGACATAGCGGGACGCGTTGGTGCTACTAACACCCACGCGCCCCTAACCGAAGTCGCACGTCTGAGGTGCAACGATGGCTGCAGAAGAAGTTATCCATTTCTCACTGTGGGCGCAACTTTCCCGGCGCCCCAATTCCCCGGCTCTTTCCCCACCTGAGCCGGTCGCGGAATCCCCTCCTTGACTGAAATAATGGCGGAGGTTTGCCCTTGCGGCCGGATTTCGGACCGCAACGCCATTCGCGAGTTCAATCGACAGTTTGATTGTTCTTTAACCGTGCTCGGCGAACTATTCCATTCGAAGCACAGCGTTGCTGCCGGGGAAAGGGGATCAGTAACGATGAAGGCCGATGACTTCAGTGAGATTTTTCTCTGGAACCAGGATGTGGACCGACTGGTTCGCGTACAACGTCTTGAGTCCCTCTCAATCCATCCGAAGGAAGTGCTGAAAGCATACGAAGTCCGGTTGGAAGAAATACGCGCTGGACTAAATGCAGATTTTTCCGAAGCGATGGCAGCATGTGAGCGCGCTGATGAAAGCCGCCTTTACCGGCAGCAAACCGTCCTCGAAAAACAAACAGAGACGGCGAACTGAGCTAGCCCCTCTGCGATTACATCGCGTTTGCAGCTCCAAACAACCCATGTCCACATTGCACACGTCCTGTGGTTTTGGTGGACCCATAGAATAAATCGTTGACTTACCCCCTTTTGGTTGCTGACGAATTTTGTGCAGCGTAAGCAAGAGAACGCGGAATGGGCGAATGGAAGGCACAAATCAGCCTGCGGGTCCGACAAGCTCTGCGAACTGAGCTTGAGGAGTTTGCTGCCCGCGAGAGGCGCAAACTCGGCAACATCACAGAACTGATTCTGGAATGGGCCTTCGAGCAACTCAAGACAGCGGGTTCCACTGAGCGTTTATTGAAATACAAAATCCGCCCGTCTGGTCCCTCTGGGGGTCGGCGATCGTCTTGAGACCGTGGCCGACGCCAACACTCAAAATGCCTTTGATATGGTCCAAGGCCGTCGATGTCTGGCCATGAGTGTGACTGACGCCTGAAAGCAATGTGGGATGGAAGGTGAGTGGGAGGAAGAGAATGGCTCGCCTTCAATTCAGGGAGAATGACTAAGAGCGGCACTGCAAGGCAAATGATTTGAATTCTTTTCTTACAGCTCGCTTGGCTGCTCTGCCTTTCGCATTGAAAGGTTACGGAGAAAACCACGCGAGCTCTTTCACTGTCGCCCCGTCGGACGAAGTCCTAATCACGCGGCTTCAAGCCGGTGAACAAGAAGCCCTGGGCTGCTTATTTCAACGATATGCACGAGTCGTTCGGCACGTGGCAGCTCGTATTTTGAGAGACGACACTGAAGCAGAGGATCTCGTCCAGGATCTGTTCCTTTTCATCCAGCGGAAGTGCGCAATCTTTGATAGCTCGAAGAGTTCGGCCCGCTCCTGGATTATCCAGATGGCTTACCACCGGGCCATTGAGCGACGCCGCTACCTCACCAGCCGCCAGTTCTATGCGCGGATGGAGATTGAAAGCAACACCGTTCACATGGTCGGAACACCGACCGCGGAGAGCGATTATTCCGCGGAAGTCGTTTTTGGGCGTAATGGTCTAAGCAAGGTGCTCAGGTCCTTGACGGACGATCAGCGTGAAACCTTGCGCCTGCACTTCTTTGACGGTTACACCTTGGCGGAGATCAGCCAAAAGTCGGGACAAACCCTCGGAAACGTGCGGAATCATTACTACCGCGGCCTCGGTAAGTTGCGGAAGCAGATGTTTGGGAATACTGTGCCTGTAGAACAGCGGCATGAGAAATAGAAGACCCAATCCGGAAGGCGACGGCTGGTCGGAAATGGAACCACACGACAAATTCCTCGAGATGTGCGCCGTTTCGACCTCGGGCGACCTCACCGAAAAAGAACAGAAGGCTCTACAGGAACACCTCGCTGAATGTCCAGAATGCCAGCAAGCTTTGAAGGAATTCGAGGCTGCTGCCGGTATCGGCATGCCCTTGCTTCATCCTCACTTGTCTGACACGGACTCTCTGGAGCCGGCCCCGGTTCCCGTCGAAACTGCAAAGGCAGCTGCAGCGCATGCGACTGGGCAAATGGACACGTCACACCAGGAGCGAGAACTCATCGGACCGACCGGCGAACGCAGGTCCCCGCATCGAAACGGCTACCACCCCATGCAGGTGAATTGGAATTATGTGTGGATGCCGTTCGCAGCCGCGGTCGTGCTCACGGTCGCTTTGGGCATCTATTCCTTTCAATTCGGCAAGCGCAGGGGCCAGGAAGTGATCCAGGCGACGCCCAGCACGTCCGGCGCGAAGGTCGATGTTCTCGAACAAACGATAAGCGACGCGGGTCGCGACCACGAAGTCTTGAAGGCGCAGCTCGCCGGGCGGGACCGCATCATTGCCGAGCTGCGGCGCCAGCTTGCGGACCAGACTGCGGCTATAGAGGAAATGAAGAACGCTGAGCTCCATTTGGAACATTCTTTGCAGAGTGACGAGGCCGCGAAGCAGCAGGTGGCTCAAGAACGAGGCGCGCTTTCGCAGCAATTGGATGCCTCTCAGACTTCGCTGCAACGGACCCAGGCGGAACTTGATTCGCTGCGCCACGAGCGCGGACAAGATCAATCGCGCGCCGACAGTCTAGAGGCTCAAATCAGGGACCTTCATGGTCAGCTTCGCGATCAAGAGCAGGAGCTTGGCAAACAGCAGGAGTTGCTTGCCCACGACCGGGATATCCGCGACCTGATGGGAGCTCGGGACCTTTACATTGCCGAAGTCTATGACGTTGCACGGGACGGGCAAACGCAGAAACCGTACGGGCGGGTCTTCTATACGAAGGGAAAGTCTCTCGTCTTCTACGCGTATGATCTCGACCAGCAAGCCGGGTATAAACACGCCAGCACGTTCCAGGCATGGGGCAGCCGCGGTCTTGACAAACAGCAGGCGACAAGTCTTGGCGTTTTCTATGAAGACAGCGCCGCCAAGAAGCGCTGGGTACTGAAATTCGATGACCCGAAAAAGTTGGAACAAATCGATGCCGTCTTCGTGACGGTGGAACCAAACGGGGGAAGCCACAAGCCCAGCGGAAAGCCGCTCCTCTTTGCCTACTTGAAAGTCGATCCGAATCACCCCTAACCCAAGTTTCCGCAACCGGCTGAATGATCAAGATCGTTGTCGCGTCTGGGGAGTGATACAAGCGCCGGAATCTCCTGCGTAGACCATGTATGCATGTCGAAAATCCGTTTGCCACAGGAGAGACAGCGTGCGTGAGCTCACCTTACTTCTTATCTTGAGTCTGCTAATCGTTGTCCCGGCGATTGCACAGTCCCCGACCGCGACAATCAATGGCATAGTCCTTGATCCCTCCGGCGCGGCGATCGCAGGCGCCCAAGTTGTGGTCGTGAATGATGCGACCGAAGTGCAATACACCACCAAGACGAACGGAGAGGGCATCTACGTCGTGTCCAACCTTCCCCCCGGACCATATCGCATCCAGGTGTCGAACACCGGATTCAAGACCATCATCAAGCCGGAGATTACGCTGCACGTTCAGGACGCGCTAGCGATCAACTTTACGCTCCCGATCGGAGCTGCCTCCGAGGTCGTTACGATTCAAGGGGGCGCGCCCCTGATCAACACCGAGGACGCGGCCGTCAGTACGGTAATTGACCGGAATTTCGCGGAGAACCTGCCGCTAAACGGTCGCAGTTTTAATACCCTGCTACAGCTGACGCCGGGTGTTCTCATCGTTCCTACCAGTACAACGTCAGCATACCTTGGGCAATTCAGCATTAACGGGCAGAGGGAAAATGCGAACTCATTCGAAGTCGATGGAGTCAGTGTCAACTTCGGGGTTGCCCCATCGAGCGGTCTTGGGGCGGTTGCTGGTGGCGCACAAGCATTTAACGTGTTCGGAGGTACCAGCAGCTTGGTTTCCGTGGATGCTCTCCAGGAGTTCCGCGTCGAAACGTCTACATATTCCGCGGAGTATGGGCGCACGCCGGGAGGACAAGTCGTCATCAGTACGCGCTCAGGCACCAACGACTACCACGGAGACGCATTCGATTACTTCCGCAACGACATTCTGGATGCCAACGATTGGATCTCCAACAGCAAAGGACTGCCCAGGGCAGCCGAGCGGCAAAATGACTTCGGGGGCGTTCTCGGCGGACCCATACTTCGTGATCGAATGTTCTTTTTCCTTTCCTACGAAGGTCTCCGGCTCCGTCAACCTCAGTCCGGGACATCTGACGTACCGTCCATCGCAGCCAGGACCAGCCCGAGTGCGTCGCCTGCCTCGAAGGCTCTCCTGAATAGTTTTCCGGTGCCAAATGGACCAGTGGAACCGAAGGATCCGAACCTGGCGCTATTCGCCGGCAACTATTCAAATCTATCCTCCATGAATGCAACGAGCCTCCGCATCGACCACACGCTCAATCGAAGATTATCCATCTTTGGGCGTTACAACTACGCGCCGTCCAATGCCGTGGTGCGCGCGGCGCCTGTGCTGGCAGTGAATGATTTCATCAGAGTCGACACGCAGACGCTAACCTTCGGCGGTGTCTTGCAGCTTTCAACTCATGCCTCCGACAACCTGCGAGTGAATTATTCGAAACAGGATGCACGGGACTCGAACCATTTGGATGCGTTCGGCGGAGCACAACCATTGGATCCAGGGATCCTCCTTCCTGCTCCTTTGTCACCTGCATCGGCATCGGCACTGGTGTCTTTGCGTGGAACAATGGGCCAGTACGCCTTGGGAAAGAGTTCCGACAATTCAGAAACCCAAGTCAGTCTGGTGGATGACTTTGCCCTAGATAAAGGGACTCACCAGGTTCGATTCGGAGTCGACGACCGAAGCCTCTTTCTTTTCAATGGCAAGTCTCCCTCCCTCTTTTACTTCTTTCCGAACGTCCAAGCGGTGCTTAGCAACTCGATTCCCTTTTTTTTTCCTAGCAACGCCAACGACGCGAACCTGCTGTTTAAGAGCCTCTCCCTCTATGGGCAGGACGCCTGGAAAGTCACGGGACGGCTCACGCTAAATTATGGTGTTCGATGGGAATTGAGTCCCGGGCCTGCCGGGCGAAATGGCTTTGTCTTGAGGACATTCGAAAACATCGACAACCCCGCAGCACTGTCACTGGCTCCAGTCGGAACCCCGCTTTGGAAAACGACCTATGGCAACTTCGCCCCAAGGGTGGGTATTGCCTACCGAATTACTCCCGGAGGCGATCTAGCCCTGCGGGCAGGGTGGGGCATTTTCTACGATATAGGATCCGGGGAGGTCGGCCAGGTCGCCAACAGTTTTCCTAACTTGAGTGGCAGCTTCTTGCAGAAAGTGCCGTTTCCGATTGCTGACGCAAGAACCGTTCTGCCATCCTTGCCACCACTTCCCCCCTACTCCAGGCTCTTCCTTTACGACAACAATCTGAAGCTGCCCTATTCCCAGCAGTGGAGTGTCGCTTTAGAAAAATCGTTTGGAACCGCTCAGACGATTTCCATAACCTATCTTGGGCAAGGCGGGCGACGAATGCTCTTCAACGAGCAGTTTAGCGCGCCGAGCCCGCTGGTTGCATTTCTCGAAGTGACCCGGAATGCAGGAAACTCCAGTTACAATGCTCTGCAGATCGCCTTCCGGAGAAGGCTGTCTCGCAACCTTCAAGGCATCGCGAACTATTCCTGGGCACACTCGATAGACGAGGGTTCCGGTGATTTTGATGCTGGCTCTCCGACTTCAATTGCCCCGATTCAACAGAACCGCGGACAGTCTACCTTCGATGTGCGGCACAGTTTCTCCGGCGCTGTTACCTACGCGATACCAGGAGTGGCAAAGCAGCGCTTGATCCGCGTGCTAGCTGAGAATTGGATGGTTGACGGGGTATTCATAGCCCGAACGGGTTTCCCGATTGATGTAACCACATCGCAATTATCTGGCCTCATCAATCCTCTGCTTGCCGCTCCCACAAGACCAGATCTCGTCCCAGGCCAGCCAATTTACATCGCCGATTCGGCTGCTCCCGGAGGCAAAGTACTCAACCCTGCCGCCTTTTCGGTTCCGAATCCGCCTCGCCAGGGGGATCTGGGGCGTAACTCCATCGCTGGCTTCGGCATGTGGCAGGTGGATTCCGCGGTGCAGCGGAAAATTCGTTTCACTGAACGGGTTGGATTGCAGGTTCGCGCGGACTTCTTCAACGTATTTAACCATCCTAACTTTGCCAATCCTGACGGCAACTTGGACGATGCTATGTTTGGTCGTTCAAATCAAACCTTGAATCGCGGGCTGGGCGGGCTCAGTGCTCTTTATCAGGCCGGAGGGCCGCGTTCCATCCAACTCTCGCTCAAGCTGCTCTTTTGAGAACCAACATGCTGTTTCGCCGATCATTCGTGCGTCGGGTTGGGACGTGGCTTCTTCTTGGCGGAGCACTCATACCCACAGTTGACCGCAGGCAAAGTGCCTCGATTCTCCCGCCAGATGCAAAGGGTGTGAACATCGCGGATCGCCTTGTCAGCGGATTGCCGCCGGAATGGCGCGAAATAACGAGGAGCTACCTAGCTTCGCACAAAGAGAGAGAGGCAGAGCTGGCCGGTCTGTCGGGTGACGAGCTTCGGGGCGCGCTGCTGTATCTGCTTGCGCAAGAACCCAAAGCCCAGGACTTTGTGCTTGATCACCTTATGGACCCGTTGCCGCGCATCTGGCGCTTAAGAGTTATCTCTTATATTTCCGAGAAGCCAGAGACGGAGTGGATCGAAAACGGGCGAATCGAACCGGTATTTAAGAAAATAGCCCTTTCGGATGCTGATTACGAATTGGCAATGACCGCTTTGGACTCTGCCCGTCAGATCGAAATCCGCCGCCTCAGACGTGTGCTGGATATCCGGTTGCAAGCGAGGGAGCGGTCGGGGCCCGCCAATGAGATCAACATGCTGGCAGAAGAAGATGAGCGTTGGATGTGCCTCGAACGAGGTGCCACGCTGCCGAGTTTCTTGCGACGGACTCCCCGGGTCTTTGCCGCCGGGGCGGCAGGAGCGAGGATTCGAGTGCTGGCCTTCGGTGATTTCGGATCTGGAGATGAGAATCAGAAAGCGACGGCAGCCGCGATGCAGAGCTACGCACATCTGCATCCATTCGATTTTGGCATAACCTTGGGAGACAACTTCTATGACAAGGGTGCAACGGGCCTGGACGATCCGCGATGGACCACTCTGTGGACAGATCTTTACGGCCCACTCGGAATAACCTTTTACCCTGTGCTCGGGAACCACGACTGGTACGGCCCGGACAGTCCTGCGGCTGAGCTCCTTTACACTGCCGCGAGCTCTAGTTGGCATATGCCGTCGCTGTATTACTCATTCAAGGCTGGGCCGGCCCAGTTCTTCGCCCTGGACACCAACGACTTTTCAGCAGCGCAGATAATATGGCTGACTGCCGAATTAAAGAAGAGCACTGCGCGCTGGAAAATTGTTTACGGTCACCATCCGCCCTATGTCGCCGCTCGGCCGCCGCGGGACCATGATCCTCGGCTCGTTTCGACGCTCATGCCCCTTTTGGCAGGGCGGGCGGATGTATATTTTGCTGGCCACGCACATAACCTCGAACACCTCAGGCCTGTTCAAGGTGTGAACCTATTTGTCGCCGGTGGCGGCGGTGCGTTGACGTATGGCGTTGAGGCAGAAAATCCAAACACGTTGTTCGCGAAGCAGGCGTTCGGCTTTGCTGTTCTGGAAATCGAGGAGAACAGCATCACCGTTCGGTTCATAGACAAGAATGGGAACCAACTCTATCAAGCGAATTTAACGAAGGATTGAGGTGTCTGGCGATCGCTGCAGGTTCAAGCTCGGCGCGTTGTTTCAAACTGTTCGGCCATACTGTGTGCGTCTTGTTGGCCTTGGAGCAGCGCGAGCCACAACTTCAGGCTTTGAGTATTTCATTTCTTTAAGCGGTGAATGGAGAAGGGAGCATCTACACTGGTTTAAGATGTCCCCTCCCTTCCTTCAGTTACTCATCGGCTTCGTACGCGCTGGTGGTCGTGTAAGGGAACATGCTGTCCGTTGTCAGCTGGGACCCTTTACTCCCACTCTGGATCGTCTTGGCAGCTTCCGCCAAACATTGAACTTCTGGTTTCATGTATTTCATCGTATTCACCTCCTTCCTTGCCGGGACCGGCTACCGCATCAGGGCAAGGCACTAACGGCATTCCTGAGTGCCCAGTCCCCTTTGCCAGATCTACTCGTCTGACTCGTACGCACTCACAGTGACCTGCGGATCCGTGCTATCAGGTTCAGGGTCGATTCCCTTTTGATTGCTCTGGATCGCCTTCACCGCGCCATCCAACTTGACCACTTCTGGCTTGTTGTAAGTCATCGTTTTTCTCCTCGTATCATTTACGAACATTCGGCCCTTGCGAGCCGAATTCCTTATTGCGCCGCGACATGGTTTGCATTCATGGTCACTCGGGGCGGCTCGCAACGCAGCCAAGCCTTTAACCCTTCGAGGGGGAGCACTGTGCCTTCCCGGCCGGAGAAACACCCTCGGCAGACGCTGTAACGCTCAACACCTTGGAATCCTTTAGTGTTTGCAACCAAGCTTCCATGCCTAGGGTGCGCAGGACAGCGACCGTTGGGACTTTTTGGCCGTGCCGCGCATTCCGCAAGACTTCCAAAAACTCCTTGGCCTCAACGATTCCCAAGGAACTGCTGAACATGTGCTGCCTCAATTCGGCATAGTGGTCCCAGTCCGCTGAGATCTCCGCCATTGGCCTGCGGGCGACATACGCCTTGCGCTTTCTGTTCAGGAGCTCATCCGGAACTATGCCGGCCAGGGCGCGACGCATCATGGAGCGTCGCTGTCCAGGTCGGAGGAGCTGTTCGCGAGGAACGGCATACACAAATTCCAGCAGACTTCGGTCCAGATAGGGATAGCGCTTTTCGCAAAGCGGCTGAGAGGGCTGTGCAGTGCATTGCAACTGCCTTCGCAACGCGTTCAAGGTGCTCAAATTCTCCTGAAATGCTGGCAAAGAACCGAACAGCTTCAGCCTGATTTCGTAGCCCTGCAGGGCAGCACGATTGCGTTTGACGAAGGCTGGATTGAGCCATGGCGCCGGCCGTTTGTATTTCGGAACACCGACAAGAGCGGGAGGGAAAAATGCCCGGGCGGCCTCAAGCAAGAGATAAATCCAGGGCTTTCGCTTGTTCAGCGCCCAGACTTTGAGTTGGTGCGAGAGGGCCCTGAATTGGCCTCTTGCAAGAAGATCCTCAAGCTCTGGTGCGGGCGCCGGCACGCCGCCGGTGACTTCATCCCCACCGATGCCGGAGAGCACCACGCGATTTCCTTGTGAGGCCAGGCACAGTGCGAACTGCTCGGCGGCTTTGTTTGGACGGCGGCCCGAGGCTGGAGTGGCGGCGAAGCGGCCGCTGTCAAATTCACAGTGGAAAGACTCTGGCGACCCGACATCGATGTGGCAGCCAGCGCGGCCGCGCTTTTCTTCCACTTTCGTGAAATAGGGGCGCTCGTTCCAGTTGGGCTCGGACTCGTCGTAGTAAGAGACGGTATCTAGACGGGGAGTTTCGGCGGTTCGCTGGGCGATAATGCTATCCGCCATGCATACGATGGACGAGGAATCCATCCCGCCGCTAAGCTCGGCGAGGATCGGGCTGTCCGAACGGAGCCTGCGCCGAACAGATTCGGCGAAGACGGCGCGGAAGCGCTCTTCGTATTCCCCATCGGTGCGGTAACGGATTCTCTTAGCCGGATCGAAATCCCAATAGTTGCTGACCGTGTGTTTCCCTGCCCTTATGCGCACCGATGAGGACGGCGGGACCGAATGAATCCCAGCGTAAGGAGTCAAGTGAGTCGCCGGGAAAAATGACAGCCAGCCGGCGATATATTCCTCCTCAAGCGCAAAGGTTTTTCCGGCGAGCAAGACCAGGGGTTCAAGGATCGTGCTCCAACGGACCTGTTCTTGGTCGAACGCATAGTAAAGGTGCCGTGTCCCGATGGGGTCCTTTGCGAGGGTCAGCGACCGGTCCATCGGATTCCAGATGGAAAGCGCCCAGTCCCCGAGAAGCTTCTCAAAGCAGGCTGTTCCCCACCGCTCAAAGGCTGCCGCAACGATCGAAACGTCGGAGGACGCAGTGGTCAGGAGATATCTCAAATCGCTAATGAGCTCGGAACGGTTGTCGAGCCTCCCGTCCCAAGTAAGTGCTGCACCAGAAGGGGTTAGAAAGGGCTGGGTCTCTTTCCGGGACTCCTTGGTCGTGTGGAAGGCGCGGTAGAGGATGCCGACGTTATCCTTTATATATGCCCCTCCCCCGTCCGGGCCGTAAGGAGCAAGCATCGACTCCGCTTTGGCCAAGTAGTCCGGGTCGGCGGGGAGACCGTTGATATTCCATCTTCCGAATTGCACGCTCACGGCATTTCTCCTTCGTTTCGCTTTCCCTAACCCCTCTTCAGCACCGGTCGAGCACCGCGTACATCTCGGGCGTGTACGGCTTGTCGTTGACCACCCGGCCTTCAACTTCCACCCAGGCATGGGCTTTAAATGGCATTTGTTGTGCCCCGATGACCATCTGAGCTGGTATGCCATGGCGCTTCAGCAGGCACGCGGTGGCCGCCGACCGCTGCAGGCACAGCGCTTCTTTCCAATACCAGATACAGGCCATGTCCATGGCAAGGCAGATCCGTGCGATGGCGTCCGCGGCCTCCGTCCTTTTGCCGGTCGGGTAGCCGCGGACCTTGTCGTAAAGTGCTGCGAAGTTTCCGCGCGCCAGATACAGATCGAAACGTAGAAGCAGCATGTATGCCTGCAGCACAAGAAATGACATGGCGAACTCCCTTGCCCATTCACATGGGCAGTTGCAGTTGGTCGCAAAGAAAAGCCATCCGGTCGGTCAGCGCATCGATTCGCGCGGTCAAAGGAAGAACTGGCGAATGCCCGCGGAACGAGTTGTAGTCGAGAAAAATTGGTAGCCCGGAGGAGTTCGCCGCCTGCAGCCGTGCGGTCATTTTTCGGGCATGCAGCGGGTTGCAGTTCCGGTCGGCGTCACCGGAAACGATCATCGTCGCCGGGTAGGAGATCCCGTCACGCACCTGGTGGTATGGTGAGTAGCGCCGCAGCGCTTCGAAATCGTCCCGGTCTTCCGCTGTCCCGAACTCTTCGCTCCACATGTGCGCGTTATCGAAGAGGTGATAGCGCAGCATGTCGAGCATCGGGACCATGCAAACAGCGGCGCGAAAGAGTTCTGGCCTCTGCGTAATGGCCGCACCGACAAGCAGCCCGGAATTCGATCCTCCAAAGATCGCGAGCCTGGCTGCCGTCGTTCGTCCCGTTTGGATAAGCCATTCGGCCGCCGAGAGGAAATCGTCATAGGCGGTCTGGCGGTTCCGTCGCTTGGCTGCGTCATGCCACGCCGGTCCGAACTCCGATCCTCCTCGGATATTCGGCAAGGCGAAAAGACAACCTCTCTCGATTAAGAAAGCAATAAAGACGCTGAATTGCGGCGTCATCGATACGCCGTATCCGCCGTAAGAGGTCATGATCGCCGGATGCCAGCCGCCCGCGAGAACTTGCTTGCGGCCCACGAGATATACCGGAATTCTCGTTCCGTCTTTGGACGGATACCAAGTCTGCGTGTGGATGATGTCGCACGGGCCAGCGGGAACGGTTTTCTTCGACCACAACGCGCACTCTTTTCTCTCCGGGGAATAGCGAACGATGCGGATCGGATCCGTAAACGATTCCCTTTCGAGGAACACTTCGTCGCTCGCAGGCGCGGCGCCGGCGATCCGGAACGTCTCCTCCGGGTGGACGGCGACCTCGTCGGTCTTCTGCCCTGCGAAATCGAACACACGGATTTGACGGTCCATGGCCTTGCCGCAAAGAATCACGATCTGGTCGCCGGCAACGGCCCATTGCAGGATGCGGCTGTCGCTCTCGGGGATGAGATCTATCCACTCCGGCTCGGCGGCGGGCCTGAGCCGCATTTCCACGATTCGCAGATTCGGCGCGTTGCGGTCGGTGATGGCAAGGATTCTTCTTCGAAAGAACACGGGGCCGAAGCTGTAGTCCGCATCCTTGACGATGTGTTCCGGGGCGGCTTCGTTTTCCCACAATCGCAGATAGAAATCCGTACGCGTCTTCTCAAGAAATCGGTAGACGAGAAAGCCGATCCTTGCCGCATCTGCGGTCAGGCAGAGCCTGAGTTTTTCTCCCTCGCCCGCGAAGAAGATTTCCCGGTCTTCCCTGAACTCGGTGCCGAGAATATGGCGGAAGGCGGCGTGCCGATGCGGCTCCTTCCCATTTGCGGGCTCGTGGGCGTAGCAGAAACTCTTTCCGTCCGGTGCGAAAGCAAAGCCGCGCAAATACCCGCGCGGAAGAACGTCGGGCAGTAGTCGCCTGCTTTCGATTTCGAGAACCTTGAACGTCCCCGTGCGTTCCCCGCCTTCTTTGATTTCGAAGAGTAGCAGCCGCCCGTCCGATGAAACGCGGAGAAGTTTCACGGCGGTGTATTTCCCGGCGCCATGTTCGGCGGGGTCTACTAATCGCTGATCTACTCCATCGGCTCCCACCCTCATGCAGATACATGGCTGCTCTTGGTTCGCGAGGCGTTTTCGGAAAAAGTATCGGCTCCCTGCTTTTTGGAGTGAGTCGCAAGTTTCTACGGCCAGGAACTCGCGAATGCGCTCGCGGATCATTTGCCGTCCCGGCATATGGTCGAGATATTGGCGGGCATACCGCGTTTGCTCTTCGATCCACCGGCGAGTCCGCGGGGAGTCCTGATCTTCGAGCCAGCGGTAGGGGTCCGAGACGGACACACCGTGAAGAACCTCGGTGACCGGTTCGACGGCAGTTGATGGAGGAGCCGAAGTTAGTCCAGGCACAGTGCACTCCCTTCCGCGGCGCGGACGGCGTCGCGGTACATCCGCCGAGTGAGGCTGCGGAAGTAGCCAGCCAGTGCGGGGTTTGAACGTGGGTCGAGCGTCCGCCATGCATCGCCTGCAATGGCGTGAACGAATACCGCCACCGGGGGAGCCACGGCCAGCGCCCGCCCCAGGTCCTCTGGCGAAAAGTAGGCTGCCCAGGGCCGCAGGTAGGCGGCCGAGAGCCGCGCTTCCGCGGCCGGTTCCTGGATGCCACCTCGCTCGAGATGCCGGCGGAGGTATTCGAAGGTGATCAAAGGATTTGTGACGCAGCCCTCCGCCCAGTCGAGAAACACACAATGATCGGGGGACACCAGAATGTTCCCGGGATTGAAGTCGATGTGGCCAAGAGTGTCGGGGAGGCCGAAGCCTTGAAGAAGTGAGCAGGATTCCTTGAGTCCTTCACCGAGCGAAGCCAGCTCCGAATTTGCAAGTGGCGCTGGAGTTTTCTTTTCCTGGGCAGCCATGAAATCGGCCATGCGAGCAAGGAAGGGATCGACACGGTTCTCAAGCCCGGGAAGCCGCAGGTCTTTGCATTTTCCTTCGAGCAGATCACTCCCTTTGCCGATGGACGCAATTTGGAGTTCGGCGAGTTCCGCCGCGGCTCGTTCCCAGATGGAACAATCTGATATTTCATCGAGTGTGGTGCCCGGAGCTTCTGCCGAAAGCCAGCCATTCCACGAGCGATGGATTCCGAGGATTCTGGGGACATGGTTCGGGAAAAGCCGTGCAAGAAGCAGAGAAACAGGCAGCTCATGGGCTTTGGGTTCCCCGGCGGCCTTGAACCAAAGAGCTCCGTCATTAGTCTCCAAGCGGATGAGGCTGAAGGTGGGGCTGGCATTCCATTGCCGGAAGCCGCCGGTGACTCGGAGACCTAACGGAGCCACTTGTTCTTCGGCCCAGCGAAAGAGCTCTCGCAGCCAGCCGGGCTTGGCGAAAGGGCCCGTTTTCTCGCCTCGCGCGTAAGAATCAAGTTCCTCGAGAGCCTCCCGGATGGCCGCGGCCTCTCCCGCATCCGTGAAGTCAGAGAGTGCGGACGGCGGCATCCAGTAGGTTCCGGCAGGCGCGTTGTCGTTTTGCCGGAGAGACTCCATGACGGCGCACTTTGTTCGACCTCCATTACCGTCAGAAGTGGGAACGTTCGGAACAAATAGGCAGTAGGTTTCGAGCTCCCACTCTCTGCTCACTTGGGACATCAGTTGTTCTGCCACTCTCTGTCGCGGCCGAATTGCAACTCTCGGAAGTGTCCACGCTGAGCCGTCCTGTAAGAGCAGAATCTCGGAAGCATTTCGCCGGGTGACAATCAACCGGTAGCTCTCCCCGGAAACGCTAAGTGATTGCATGCGAGCCTCTCTTCATTCAAATCGTCAAACAACGCCAGCGGATCGAATCGGTTGAAGGATGTGGTGTTTGTGCAGCGTCTCGATGAAATCGGCTACATGTGCGTGAATCAGTTCCTTGCTCACTCCATAGTCGCGGCTGAGCTCATCTGCGATGCGCGATTCGTCGTAGCCGTGTTGCATGAGTCCGAGTATCCTGGCTCCGACGAGATTCAAGCAGAACATCTGGCCATGACGGACGTCCAATAAAACTCCGCCGTCCACTGTCTGTGTTTGCCGGATTGTCTCGGATACTCTGAACATCGCTCTTCCGATTCTTGCCGAGTCGATACGATTGCCTCGTGTTCACAGGACTGTCGCACTCGACAGGGGAGAATTCCAGAAACTCCGCTTGTTGTTCGCATCTGGGCAGTTACCGGCCGCAAGCCTTTGCAAGGACGGGACATACAATCAGCGGGCCTGGCAACCAGAGGCGCGTCGCGTTCGCGCCCCAGTCCTAAAGTGAACGCACAAAGAAGGCGTTACTTTGCTGAACAGCGGCACAATTGGGGTCTACTCTGCGGAAGCAGAAGCTCAAACTAGCTAGAACGTCTGGCTTGCTGTAGGAAGGTTGGCGTCCGGGTCCAAGCCGATGGAACGAGCGCTAGAAGGGTGAATAGCAAAAGCGGTCTTTGAAGAGGAACGATCATGACCACCGCACATGGAACTCCACTAGCTGCTAGGCTCGAACCGAACGCCAATGATTTTGATGTGTGCCGACAGATGGTCGCCGTGCTCGATGCGGTTGAGGCATTTCGGACACGCGGCGGGAAGCCATCCGGTTAGATCTTCCCACTCGTGCCCGCACTTTACGCACCGCAGGGCATGAATCAAGGTGTGTTCTTTCTCCGGAAGTTTGCGGGTATGCTCGGGCGACATGGCTGAATTTGTCAGGCTGCCTTTCAGAGGCCTCATCTCTGATCACGCGCTGTAATTCGCGATAATTTCCTCTGGCCGTATGATGTGCCGCTCGAGGCCGAGTTCGCTAGGGCTGAAACCGAGCGCGAGACCAACCAGCTGGGCGACGTGGATGACCGGCATGCCTATCGTGCGTTTCATCGACCGTTCGGATTTTGGTTGCCACGCGTCCATCGAAATGTGGCACAGCGGACATGCCGTCACCATGACATTTGCCCCCTGCTGCTGGGCGTCAACCAGTAAGCCTCCCGCATGGCGCGCGGCTCGGTTTTCGTCGATGGTCATCATGTGAAAACCACAACAATCGGCTTGGCTCGAAAAATCAGTGGGGCGCCCTCCGAGCGCCAGAATAAGATTGTGCAGAGACCGAGGATTATTGGGATCATCAAAACCAAGGACGTCCGACGGGCGTAGGATGTGGCACCCATAATAGGGCGCGACGGACAGGTCGCTCAGAGGGCGCTTCACCTGTTCTTTCAGCCGGTCCAACCCGTAATCGGCAATCAATACCCAGAGGAAGTGCCGTACTTCGACGGTGGCGTTGTATCGAAGTCCGATGCTGGAAAGCTGCTGATTGGACCTCTCCAAGGCCGTGGGATCCTCCTTTAGCATCTTGTTAACCTGGCGCAGCGTAATCGTGCAGGTGGAACAGACCGTCATTACTGTGTCAACGCCGTAAGATTCGGCCAGCGAGAGCGTGCGGGCATTCAGAACCATGGCTATCTCGGGCTGTGCCTCTATGAGATCGCGTGCACCCGTGCATGCTCCGCACTCGAGGGTGATCAATTCCCAGCCAAGGCGCTTGGCTACGAGGAGAGTGGATTGGTTCAGCTCGGGACAACTCTGCCTAGCGGCGCAGCCCTGGAAGTAAGCATAACGATTTGCCATGAGTGTCCCCTCGCGAAGAGATTAAGAGCGCTTATCCATGCCACGTAGAATGGTCTGTATATCCGCTGATTGCGCTGCCTGACCAAAGTGCGGTTTAGGCAGCTTTCCACGCCGCAGCATGCGCAGCGCCTGAGGAATAAATTTGGCGACCCCCACCACGCCGTAGATGTCCACGAGAAGGCGGAATTCGTCCAACCACGCAGCCCTTAGAATTGAGCGCAGGAAGCTGCTGATGTGCGAGGTCTTGTGGGCATCCAGTTCGTGACGCTCATACAGTCGCTTCGTGAGTGATCCGATCGCTTCGGCGGGACGGAGTTCTCGTGGGCACTCCTCGGTGCAGGCGAAACATCGCGTGCAGAGGGAGGGATTGCTCTCTGCCGCGTACAGGAGCCATGGAAGGGGCTCGGCCCTGCGCTGCACTTGGGCCTCGAGCCGGATGAGGCGCCGCGGTCCCGCGAATTGGGCCCCACCGTTTGCATTCTCAGCCAGCGCCGGACAGACCGAGTCACAAATGAAACAATCGATACACTCGGAGAGCGCCCGGTAGTGAGCAATTTCTCCCGGCTCGAGAAGAATCCGAGCATCCTTTGGCAGCCCCTCCAAAGCCTCCCCGGCCCAGGGAGCTAGCCGTGCTTGCAGTTCCTGACGGTCGACGATTAAATCCCGCACGACCGGGAGTCCTTCCAGGGGTGAGAGACGCATGTGTTCGCGAACCGGTTCGCTGCAGGTCAGGACCGGGTGGCCGTTGACACGCATGGCACACGTGCCACATCTCCGCGTGCGGCATTCCCAGAGGAAACCCAGGTCAGGAGCGTCGTGCTCGTACAAGTACAACAGCACGTCTGCGACGACCATGCCTTCCTGGCGTGGTACTCGATAGGTTACAAGCCGAGGAGCTTTCTCTCGCTCCGGATCATAGCGGTCGACGACGACGGTGAGGATGTCCGACTGCATTGCTTGGCCTCGCTAGCTCGATTGCAATTCGGCAACCGGAATAACGCTCATGTCTACAGGTTGTGATGTTGCCGTCAGTTTCCCGCCGAGGTCCTGAACGACGGTCTCGCGCAGCCAGTTCGCGTCGTCCTCGAGCGGGAAGTCAGTCCGATAATGTGCGCCGCGACTTTCGGTCCGACTCAACGCCGCGGCTGCCATCATCTCGCCAACGTCGAGCATCATGGGAATCTCCAGCGCCTCTACCCAGTCATAGTTGTAACGGCGAGTCTCGCTGGTGACGCGCACTTCGTTGCACACGGTTTCGCGCAGCCTTTGGAACTCAGCCAGCGCGATCTGCAGCCTCTTCCCGTCACGGACTACACCAACACAGTCCCACATGATGCGTTGAATATCATGTTTGAACTCGCAGGCCCGACGCTTTCCTGGTCCCTGGAAAAGCCCTAGGACCGCAGATTTTTCGTCGCTGATCTGCAAGCCGAGCGCGGCACGGATTGGCGCTGGACACCCACCGCGCGAAGCCTCAGCCGCATTGATACCGGCAATCGATCCAAAAACCTGAATCTCGGCCAGCGCGTTTGCCCCAAGACGATTGGCTCCATGCAGGTTCGCGGCCACCTCCCCTGCAGCAAATAGTCCAGGCACATTGGTTCGACAGTCCGTATCGATCTCGACTCCGCCGATCAGGAACAGTGCACTGGGCGTGGCCTCAAAGGGTTCCTCGAAATTCGCCTTTGCGGGCCCATAGAAATCGACGATCATCTGGTAGCGATCGGCTAGTTTATGCGGTTGGTACAATCCGTCCTTACGATCATTGCCCGACGTGTCTACCCAGATGCCTCCGTGGGGGCTGCCGCGCCCTTCCTGGATTTCAATGTAACCGGCGCGCGCAGCAACATCCCGGGTTGCATATTCGGCGCGCTTCGCGTCGTACCTCAGCATGTAACGCTCCCCTTTGGAATTCAGGAAGCGGGTATGGTGACCGTAGTTCGGTGCTTCGCCGAGCGTGAAACCCTTGATGAACTCAGGATAAGTGTATGCGAGCGGTATAAACTGCATCATCTCCAGATTGATAAAGCGAGCGCCCACACGACGCGCCAGTGCGACGCCGTCCCCGGTGGAACTGCGGGGGCAGGCCGTCACCGAATACAGGCGGCCTGCCGCGCCGGTGGCAAGGATGACTGCTCCGGCGACAAACGCAACAAAGGAACCCCTCGCGAAGTCAACCGCCGTCGCCCCGTACACCTGCCCTTTGTCGTCCTGCAACAGCCGGGTGACCATCATAAACTCATGAATTCTCGCGCCACACTCCAACGAGCGCTGCGCGAGGATCTTCTGAACGTTGCTGTTGACCTCGCCCTCGATTCCCCGTTTACGAGTAGCGCCGGAAGGCATCCGCAGGTCCAACGATCCGTCTTCATTGCGGTCGAAAGCGCATCCATATCGCTCCAGGTCGAGCACTTTCTGCGGTGCGTTGTTGACAAAAGTCTGAACGAGCCGCTGGTTATTGACAAAGCGACCGCCGATGACCGTGTCGCGGAAGTGCTGTTCAGGGCTGTCATCCGGTCCCACAGCAGCCTGGATGACGCCGCCCGAGACGCTCGTCGCGCCGCCAGGAACGGGCCCCTTGCTTAGGACCGTTACGCGCGCGCCCCGCTTAGACGCTTCCACAGCCGCGCGCAATCCCGCTCCGCCGGCGCCAATGATCAGCACATCCGATTCAAGAATCTCTACGTCCATCTCGTCACTCTCTGACACCGTTTCCCACTCTTGCGTTCGCTCTGCATCAACCACTCGACCCGGAGCGCGAATGGCCCCGTTTGGCCAGACCTGGCCGGGCAGTGCTGAGTTGTAAAATGCCGGGCTTGCCTTTCCTCTCGGATCTAGTCGTTTTCGGAGCCAATGACCAGGCTACATCCGAATCTAAACGCACTAATACGTTGAGCCCTGCCATCTCGACGATCGTAAGGAAAACGGCCGCTTGCGTCCTTTAACAGACCTAAAAAAAATATTAAAGCGCTATCCTATCTACGAACGGGAACTCTCCGTGGTGTGCGCTTTATGGTTACGCAGGCAATCTCGCGCCGGCACCACAATCCCCCGATAGGTTGGACATCAGTCCAGCTGGAGTAATGGTCTGAGCTTGCGGATGTCGTTCGCGTTTTCCAGCCCAAGCACTGCACTGATTAGGTTTGAGCAGGCCGCTGTGCCGAGGACAGGCGTCATCAGGTCACGGCATTTCGCAACGATTTCATCCCGGGTCATCGGGTTCTCGGCGGTGCCGCGCACGGCCTCGACATGCTCGGTAAGATGCGTTCCATCGGTGAGCGTGACTTCGACGATGGCCTCCCGCCGCGGCAAGCGCTGCTGGAGTTGCTCGTCGGGAATGAGCTGCACCTTGGCGCGCTGACGGAGGATTGCCGGATCCTGCATGCGCGCCTTATCGTGCGCCGAATGGAACGAGGCCGTCTTGTCAACCAGCATAACCGCCATCATGTGCTGCAGGCAGATATCAGGCATGTCGCGATTGTTCACGGTGGCCGCCGGGTGAGTGCCAACTCGCACGGTCAGATGTTGCACCTGTTCAGGATCGAACGGGTGCCGCTTCAGCAGAATCTCCAGCGCGTCGAGAGGCGCCTGGATTGGTGATCCCACCGTCCATTTCTTGATGTTCGTCCGCGTCACTTCGTAGCGCTCGCCAAGCTTTTCTACCAGCCCAGCCGGATCGGCCTCGGGCGCGTAGGCCAGAAAGAAGTTATCCGGCCCGGAAAAGATGTCGTCGACGCCGGTCCAGCCCGATTGTGCCAGCAAGGCAGCGGTGACCCCGCTGCGCGCAGACATGCCGCCAAAGGCGAAGGCCTTCTCCATGTGCTCGGTATCGCGCTGCCACGCTGCGATGCCGGAGGATTGCTGCGCGGTATAGTCGAGCAACCAACGCATCTGCTGCGCTGCGAGGCTCGCTGCGGAGCCAGCAGCCGCCGCGGCACCGAATGTACCGACAACACTTGGGTCACTCTTGTGAGCATCGACCTTAAAAGCTTCGGCACCTAGGGTCATCGTTACGCGCGTCCCGATGTCGTAGCCAAGCGCCACAGCGCGCAAAAAACGCGTTCCATCAATTCCGAACTGCTCTCCGAGCGCCAGCGCGGCAGGCACGACCGCGCACCCTGGGTGCCCTCCCGACGGGGCGTGCGAGTCATCGGTTTCGTCTGCATGAGCAAGCACCCCATTCGCGAGTGCCGCTTCGATCGGGCCGCAAAGAACCTTCGAGGCAACCACCATCGCAACCTTTTCGCCACCATAGGCACGGGCGAACCGAAGTGCGGCGCGTCCGGGAGGGAGTTGAGAGCCCGAAACCATGGCGGCCAGGGTGTCGAGTACGTGGTGCTTCACCTTTTCGGTCACTTCATCCGGCAGGGCGCGGGTTCGAGCCTCGCTCATATAGGTACTGAGCTCGGCCATGACCGAACCGGATTGCGCAGTGCCGGTGGACGGAGTGGACTGTGCAAGCATACCTACCCCAAGTGGAAACGGCGCGGCCGCGATGATCCAGCCTGCGCGTTCTAGCAAGCTGCGCCGGGTGAGCATGGCCGTGCCGCACCCCGAGTGCGCTTGCGCGTTTCGATCATGTCCCATCATTCATCCTTCTTCCTTGGGCCGTCGATTTTTCGTTCTGGAACAGGCGGTCCAATTTCTGCTCAAAAACCTGATAGTCAAGATACTCATATAGCTCGTCGCGTGACTGCATCAAGTCGAGCACGCTCTCTTGTGTGCCCTTGGCTCGCAAAGCACAATAAACCTTGAGGGCCGCCGAGCTCATGGCCCGAAATGCGGAAAGGGGGTAGAGCGCGAGGTCCACTTCCGCTTCTTTGAGTTGCTGGACCGTGTATAACGGAGTCAGGCCAAACTCCGTGATATTGGCAAGTACCGGAACCCTTGCGGCCTCCGCGAAGTTCTTATACATGGAGAGCTCGGTAACCGCCTCCGGGAACACCATGTCTGCTCCCGCTTCGACATAAGCGCGGACCCGGTCCAGCGCTGAATCCAGTCCTTCCACGGCGAGGGCATCCGTGCGAGCCATGATGACGAAATTCGAGTCCGTCTTCGCATCCACCGCGGCTTTGATGCGGTCTGCCATTTCGCTCTGCGGTACAATGATTTTATTAGGCCGATGTCCGCACCGTTTAGTCGTGACTTGGTCTTCGATATGAACTCCTGCGGCACCGGACTTGGTCAAGGATTTCACCGTGCGGGCGACGTTGAAGGCCGCACCAAAGCCAGTGTCGGCGTCAACCAGGAGCGGCACGTCGGTTATGTCCGTGATGCGGTTGGCGTCCGTCAAGACGTCGGCGAGCGTGCTGATTCCGAGGTCGGGCAAGCCAAGAGAAGCTGCCGCCACTCCGCTGCCCGATAAGTAGATCGCCTTGAAACCGGTGCGCTCGGCAAGCTTCGCCGCGTAGGCATTGATGCAGCCAACAACCTGCAAGGGTCGTTCTGCAGATACCGCGCTTCGCAAACGCGCGCCTGCTGACGAATTCTTGTTTGTTTCACTCATCTAAACTCCTTACCGAATAAGCGTTTCGCGAACCCGTCGCGACAGGCACCGGACGTTCATAAGCATCGGGATCACGCAATTTCGTTGTGCCTTATTTCTTCGCCAAGAGACGGGCCAGCGTCGCCACTTCGGGTAGCTTCTCGAGGTTCAGAACGGCATCCCGGATTGACGCTACCTGGCTGGCTGGCAGGACACTGGCCGCGAGCTTCTGAAACTTGCCGACCACCTGCTCCTCCGTCGCGAATCGTCGCTCGCTCCCGCGCGGCGCCTCAACGGTTTGTTCCAATACCGTTCCGTCCCTCAAGAGTATCTCGACTCTCACCAAGTGGCGGAATTTGGAGCCTTTCGCGGTGATTTCGGGATCCGCCACAACGTTAACCCTCTCGGCAAGCGCCATCCGGGCCGGATTAGCGACTATCGCTTCGTGAAACTGATCCACAAAAACGTCGCCCTCCAGAAGGAGTGTCGCCACGCAGAACGGTAGGTTCAGTTGTGCTGCCGTCACACCCTCCGGGCGATACTTCCAACCGACGTGATCTGCCGTTACTTGCGATGCGTGGACAACGATATGATCGATTTCCTCAACGGAGAATGGCCGCTTGGCTTGAATTTCGCGAATGGCATCCAGGGTGGTGTGGTTGCTGCCCACGCAGGAATAGAATTTGAGCGAGATCATCATCGTTTCGAAATGCAGCCCCAAGCCCGAACTGAGAGCCTCCAAATGGAACCGATCCTGTGATCGTGAGAAGGTGGTGCAAAAACCGCCATATTCGCTCTCGAAAACATTCACGATCCCCGTGAACCCAGCCTCGGCGAGCAAGGCGGCGTATAGCCCGCTTTGCGCCGAGCGGCCCGCGTGCATCCGTTTGACCATCGATCCGTACTGGGCGGCCATGAGTCCTGCCGATTGCGTTCCGGCAATGCCTAGGGCATGGACAGTCTGCTCCGGCGAGAGCCGTAGCGCAGCCGCCGCCCCGGCCGCCGCGGAAAAAACTCCGACCGTCGCGCCCTGATGCCAGCCTTGTCCGATGTGCTCCTGTCCCATGCAAATTCCCACTCTAGGTCCAACCTCGTAGGCAGCCACCGCCGCCGTAAGAAAGTCCCGGCCGCTCAGGCCTTCCCGGATCTCCGCGACGGCGAACAGCGGGGGCAGTGAAACGGATCCGACATGCATGATGCCCACACGATGCACATCATCGAGCTCAAATCCCTGCACCAACGTCCCGTTGACGAGTGTGGCATGCGGTGCAGAGAGCCGTAGCGGCGTGCCCCACACGCTGCAAGCAGTCGAATCATCGATCCGGCGAAGCGTGTTCATGAGGATGCGGCTCCATTCCAGATCCACGCCGTAAATCGCACAGCCCAGTGAGTCCAGGATCAAGAGCTTGATTCGCTCGATCACTTCTCTGGGGATCCGCTCGAACCGCAATCCAGACACGAACGCAGCAATTCCTTGGGTATACAGATTGCCGGCCACGGCATGAGAACTCATCGGAAAGACTCCTGTACCTAACAAAACGAATTATCCGGAGGCGCGTCGCCTCTTTGGACAGGACCGGCGGCCGCAGATGGCTCGCGGCTGGGAAACGTCCAGGCCGCCAGGCTGAGCGAAAGAGCAAGCGATTAGCACACGGCGCGCCGCGGGGCTGCGTCGGTGACCATCATCCTGTCCGTGAGCTGCCGGATGCTCTGTACTTGCTCGAGATTCTGAATCAGTACATGAATCCGGGCGACCTGCTCCGGCGACAGCACCCTCCCTGCGCAGTTCTCGAATTTTGTCTTTAACAGCTCCGGCGGAAGCGGAGCCCTCGAAGACCGTCCCGCGGCGCACTCCACCGATGCGGAATAGCTCTGCCCGCCCGCCAACGTGATCGCTACCTGGCCTGCGAAGTGGTTGGAGGGATCAAACTGCGCGTCCGTATACGGGGCGGCACGAACCTGCTGTGTGATTTTCCGAGCATCCGGATCGCGGAAGGCATTGCCTTCGAAATGCTCCAGCAGGACCTTGCCGTGCATTAATGCACGAGCCACGCAATATTGCACACTGAACTTTGCTTCCAGCGCACTTCGCGGATCCGGCCGGTTCGTATGCTCGAGGCGCCGTGCATGGATCCAAACGTTTATTTCAGAAACCTGGCCTGGCTCGATCTTGTGAGCCCGGACGATTTCGAGCATCGCATCGATCGCTGGGTGCGTGCTGCCGCAGCAAGGATATTGTTTAATTGCCACGCCGGGTTCGACGATATCTAGCGGATCCGCCCAGTGATCAAGAATCCTCTCGGCTTCGAATGTGCCCGCACCATTAAAGACATTGAGGAAGCCATGGTTGTGTTCAAACGCCTCCGGATTGGCTGAAAACCCATCCCGGGCCAGCAGCGCGGCGAATAGGCCGTTCCGCGAGCACTGGCCCACATGTAGCGGCTTCGTCATGGTGCCAAAATTTGCCTTCACGCCGGCAGCCATTGAAACGCACAAAGAAAGAGCCGTTCCCACCTTGTCCACGGGCAGATCCAACAACCGCGCGCAAGCGGCCGCGGCCCCGAAGATCCCGAGTGTCGCGGTCGGATGCCAGCCTTTCCGATAGTGGTGGAAATTTACGCCCCGGGCGATGCGCGCTTGCGTCTCGAACCCGACGATGTAGGCAAGCAGCACGTCGCGCCCCGCGGCGTCAATTTCTTCGGCCAAAGCGAGGAGCGCCGGCAAGATCGGGGCTGACGGATGGCCGCCCAGCGTGTTACTGCAATCGTCAAAATCGAGCGCGTGAGCAGCGGTGCCATTGATGAGGGCAGCATCCAGATGAGTTGTCCTGCGGTCACTGCCAAACACCAGGCACAAACCGGTCGTGGGCCCCCCGCCCAACAGGCGCCCGACAATCCCGGGTGCCTCCTCGCGAGCACCTGCAAGCGTCACGCCCAGGGTGTCCAGAATTGCTATCTTCGCCGAGTTTACCGCTTTCTGAGGAAGATCCTCGTACTGCAGGGCAAGAATCCGCTTTCCAAGTTCCTTCGAAAGGCTCATTGGTTATTGTTGCCTGTTGTTCGCTCGAATCGTCGAGAATCCCGGCAAGGCACGCCGTTCTCCGCCTGGCCGCCTCTGGCAGCGGTTATTTTCTCAGAGAGCTTACCGCCCCTAGATTCACAGCATGAGCTTAGGAAAAGCCAGCTGCATCTGTCCTTTAACGGGCCTAAAAAAAATATTAAAGCAAAAGGATCGCTAGAAATGAGCGGGATCGGCACCCTCCCACAAGCTCACGCCCTTTCAAACTCAATCGATCGAAGCGGGCAAAATAAGGCATACGCTGGCGGGCGCTAGTCCCCTGGAGTCAGTCGCGTCAGCCCTAGACAGAATTCGGGCGAGTTCAGCGGGCGAACTGCCTGCACTTAGCGGCATACGGATGGGTACAGAGACTTTCTGACAGTGCGTGGCGCTTGCTCCAACTTCAAATGCGCGCATGCATGTCGCTCCCAGATAGCCAGAACCTTGGCCCGCTCCCAACTGGCTCTTAGGCCGCGGGACTCGCGTCTGGAATTCCCGCAGACGGACCCGGCGACATGGGAATGGATTCCTGCTCAAGCGTTTCGTCGGCCTTCACGAAAAACCATAACAACCCGGCAATCAGACTCAAGACAGCGATAAAATCCAGCGCCCGAGGCCATCCGTACTTGCTCGAAATGTATGCCGTCAGGATTGGCGCGAGGGCTCCGCTGAGCGCTCCGCACATGTTCATGAGGCCAGAGAGTGAGGCGGCGTAGTGGGGTGTGAGATCGATGCACGTCGCCCACCACGTGATGTTGGCGAACATGTTAAAACCTGCCCCGCAAGCGACCAACAGGATGGCGACCGTGTTGTTCGAGGTGTTGCAGCCGATCCAGACCAGCATTGCCGAACAGGCCATGCCTAGCCACACGGCGGTTTGCCTTCCGTGTCGCTTGCCGAATCTACGCACGGCAATGTCGGAAACCCACCCGCCGACAGGAGACAGCAGAAGAATGGCAAGATAAGGCGTTGCACCCCATTTCCCGCCACGACTGACCGTCAGACCGCGGGCCCTCAATAAGTAGATAAAAAACCATGTATCAAAAAAATACATGGCGTAGGCTCGGCACATGTAGCTCAGAATCAGACATCGGACCGACGCGCTTGAAAGTATCCTCCGCCATGGGGGGCGTCCCTTGGCCATGTTTCTGACTGGTTTGCCGTGGGCAGGTTCAGCGCGAGGACGAAGCAGCTCAAGTTCCGCGGAATTCACGTGCGGATGTTGCTCGGGCCGGTCGGTTACATAAAGCCACCATACGATCGCGAAGAGAGCTCCGATAAGGCCGCAAAGCAGGAAGGACACCCGCCATCCGAAGTGCTGCATGGTCCAGGCAATGAAGACCGGTGTTAGGACACCGCCCGCTCCAATACCTAAGTTGTAAAAACTGATGCCAAAGGCAAGCTTTCCCGAGCTCATCCACGAGCCCACGACTTTGGCTGAATTCGGAGACGTAAACGCCTCTCCCGCACCAACGAAGAACCGAATTGCTGCAAACGACCATGCCACCCCCACCCAGCGACTTAGGGGAAGCCGGGGCGCAATCGCCATGGCGGCCAAAAAAAACGAATACCACAGGATGGCCAGCGTAAGTACCTTCCGTGGACCGTACCGATCACCCGCCCATCCACCCGGAAACTGGAAGAGTGCATAGCCAACCACGAAGGCACTCAATATCCATCCCATCGTTGTATCGCCAAACCGAAATTCATCTTGGATGTATTTCCCGGTAATACCCAGGCTTATTTTTCCGAGGGATGGAAGCATATTTACGGCTGTTACCAACGCCATAATTCGCCAGCGGACGGTGCTGGGACTAAGACTGGACTTGGATTGTGTCTCCGACGGATGGACCGGAATACTCGTCATGGTTGATCCTAGAACTGCCTTTCATTGTGAAGAATTCGGAATTCCCGCAGACGGACCCGGCGACATGGGAATGGATTCCTGCTCAAGCGTTTCGTCGGCCTTCACGAAAAACCATAACAACCCGGCAATCAGACTCAAGACAGCGATAAAATCCAGCGCCCGAGGCCATCCGTACTTGCTCGAAATGTATGCCGTCAGGATTGGCGCGAGGGCTCCGCTGAGCGCTCCGCACATGTTCATGAGGCCAGAGAGTGAGGCGGCGTAGTGGGGTGTGAGATCGATGCACGTCGCCCACCACGTGATGTTGGCGAACATGTTAAAACCTGCCCCGCAAGCGACCAACAGGATGGCGACCGTGTTGTTCGAGGTGTTGCAGCCGATCCAGACCAGCATTGCCGAACAGGCCATGCCTAGCCACACGGCGGTTTGCCTTCCGTGTCGCTTGCCGAATCTACGCACGGCAATGTCGGAAACCCACCCGCCGACAGGAGACAGCAGAAGAATGGCAAGATAAGGCGTTGCACCCCATTTCCCGCCACGACTGACCGTCAGACCGCGGGCCCTCAATAAGTAGATAAAAAACCATGTATCAAAAAAATACATGGCGTAGGCTCGGCACATGTAGCTCAGAATCAGACATCGGACCGACGCGCTTGAAAGTATCCTCCGCCATGGGGGGCGTCCCTTGGCCATGTTTCTGACTGGTTTGCCGTGGGCAGGTTCAGCGCGAGGACGAAGCAGCTCAAGTTCCGCGGAATTCACGTGCGGATGTTGCTCGGGCCGGTCGGTTACATA